>Ga0123354_10013252_pt1 | contig 12789 bp, 8 predicted proteins | sample TergutLab28metaG_2_FD_97872 | JGI IMG/M metagenome (GOLD analysis project Ga0123354, IMG submission 97872) | Labiotermes labralis P4 segment gut microbial communities from Petit-Saut dam, French Guiana - Lab288 P4 | ecosystem: Host-associated > Arthropoda: Insects > Digestive system > Gut ...
ATAGCAAATTTAAAAGCGGGCATAAAATGTTCGGTTTTAATTTCATCGAAGGGTGGGGTTTGGTACGGGGTTTCCCAATTTTTAACAAGCGGGTTTTCTCTAATACTGTCGGGAATATTCATCATACTTAAAGAATTTAATCTTGGCTGCGCAAGAACGGAGCCTGCAAAAATACATAAGGAAAGGGTAAGAAGGATTTTTTTCATATTTAAAAGTTTAAAGTTTAAGGTTTAAAGGTGCGAGGTACGGGGTGCGTAGTTTAAGGTTTTATCTCTTAATTCTTAATTATTAATTATTAATTGGATATCAGATTATTATAGCAGTTTTTTAATTCCCCCGATTTAAAATGCTGCTTCGGCAGGCTCAGCAACCAATTAATAGTTGTTAATGAGCGCTGAAAGCGCGATATTATTATAGCTCTCAATTATATTGCCCTTTCAGGGCGCGATTTTGTTCCGTGGGTCACATTTCTATCCCCATGGCGTTTCCATGGGCTAGAATAATATCGCGCTTTCAGCGCTATTAAAGCTCATTACATAAAAAACAGAACAATTAATCTGCAAAATTTTACCAATTTCATGCAAATCCATATTAGACGGACTGCCTATAAATCAACTGCTTATTAAATCTGATTACCAAAATGTCAAAGAACGAAGTTAGTGGTTAGTGGTTAGTGATTAATTCTCAATTCTCTCAATTCTCTCAATTCTCTTAATTCTTAATTCTTAATTCTTAATTGTTTCCACCCCCTTAATCCCCCGCCAGCGGGGGAGATGTCACTGGTCACTGGTCACTCGTCACTAATCAACACCGCTGCTTGTGCTGCAATTGCTTCTCCTCTACCAATGGCGTCTAATTGTTCGTTGGTTTTTGCTTTAATGGATATTTTTTCGATATTAATGTTCAATATATCAGATAATTTATTTCTCATTGAAGGGATATAGGGTGTTAATTTTGGTTTTTCTGTAATAATGTTTATATCAATATTTTCGATACCATAGCCGCTGTTTAAAATCATTGAGTGGCAATCTTTTAACAAAACAGCGCTGTTGGCGTTTTTGTATGCGGGGTTTGTATCAGGGAAATGTGTTCCAATATCTCCCAGGGCGGCGGCACCGAGCAGGGCATCTATTAAAGCATGAATGGCGACATCTCCATCAGAGTGCGCCACACATCTTTTTTCAAATGGAATTGTAATCCCTAATAACTTAAATTCTGACTTGTTGCTTTCAACTAATTTATGAATATCATACCCGATGCCTACCCGTATATTCATAATGATATTTTTAGTATTTATTAATCTTTCCTTGCTCTTTAATTTGTTCTTTATTGAACGATTTCAACAAGAAAGAGAGTGAAAAGCGCAACGTATTTTCGAGAGGGTGGTGTTGTGTAAAAGCAAACAGATAACAAACATCCACGGCAAAAATGCTGTATTTGATGCCTATGCCTACGGTTGCAAATTTTCTATTTCCTTTGTATTTATTTTCTAAAAAAGTGCCGGCTCTTGCAAACAACAGATCTCTGTAAGAATATTCTACAGCAAACGACCAAACCACTTCTCGAAATTCTTCATTTAGGCATCCTTTAGAGTTCCAATTATATCCGCCGGCGGCATCTGCAAAAGAGCGACCAATACCAACGATCGGGTTAATATCGCTAAGGTGTTTTCCGTTTCCATAGTATTTCCAAGTATTTTCAGCGGTGTCTCTTTGTCCGACCGGAGGTGTAGGAACTAAAAGTTTACCGGCTTCCACATTAACAGAAAATTTGTTATAATCGTCAAACGACATAGCATAAGACAAACCCAGGCGCATGTTGCATGGAAGGAAATCACGTTGAACATTCTCATTAGTATAAGACACTTTATTTCCTATATTAGAAATATTAAACCCAAACATTAATTCAGAACTTTTAAATCCGTCTTTATTGTGTGTAAACTCTTTATTTACAAAAAGAGAGATGTCAACAGCTCCTGCTAAACCTGCTTTCATGTCGTATCCGGCATTTTGACTTTGAAATCCTGTTCCTAAATTAGAGTAAATAAAGCGGGGAGTAATAGCCATAGAAACAATTTTAGAGAGTTTTCTTGAATACGTAAAATCGAGAGAGAACTCGTTAGGATTTGCCATATATAATGGGTCTCCATTTTCATTTGTAAATTGAATCTCACCTAAAGAGAAATATTTTAAAGAGAAAGCGATGGCGTCGTTTTCGGTAATTTTCCAGAAAGTAGCTAAATCTACCACATGAATATCATTAACTAACTGTTTCAACCATGGACTATAAGAGACTCCAATTCCAAAAACATCCTCATTAAATACATATTTTGCCGGATTATGATGTTGCGACCACAAGTCTGGCGAGGTTGCCACACCCATATCTGCCATACCGCCCGAACGGGAATCGGGAGCAATAAGAAGAAATGGCGCCGCAGTAGTTATCGTATTCATATAAGGTCTGGTGGGATGTTCAGGATCAAATTCTTGAGCAGATAAAGAGCAGATTGTTATAAAAGGTAGAAGAAGGAGAATGAGAAGATTTTTCATGTTGTAATTCATGTTTAATAAAAAGTTTTGGTATTAATGAATTTTTGAAACGAAATGGGGGACTTATTATTTTACAAGATAGCAATTTTTTCAATTTTCTCTGCAGTTTCGCCTTGCGAGTTGCGCACGGTTAGTCGGTATAAATAAACCCCTTTACCAATTTTATCTCCATACTCATCACGCCCATCCCAATCTATAGGGTAACTTCTATTGCCTTCTAAAAACTGATTATCGCGGAGAGTTTTCACTAATTTTCCGGAAACCGTAAAAATGTGAATTAAGATATCAAATGTTTCTATAGGTTGGTTATGTTCAAAGTAGAAAGAAGTTTTTGTAGTAAAAGGATTTGGGTAGTTTAAGACATGAGCAAGTATTAGTTTTTCGTCCGATTTAACCACAAAATCAATAGATGCTTCCGAAGGATTATTAAGAATATCCCAAGCACGAACTTTAATAACATGAGGTCCGGGGGTTAAGTTTTGGAGTGCATAACGCACCGTACCGGAGTTATAACTATCTTGATCAGCCAAATAATAATCATTCATAACCATCTGTTTCTCAACTTCATTATCTAAAATTGCCACAATATCGTGTCCAATACCGTTTCCGCTGGTATTAATTCCATACTCATCTTTTAGTTTGAGAATCAGGGTAGGATCGGGATTAGTAATGCCTCCGGGCACAAATTTGTCATCATTCAGGAAAATAGATATTTCAGGTCCTTTATTATCAATGATGGGTTTGTCGCTCATACCGCCGATCATAAAATTATCAAAATAATCTCCGGCATCATCGTTTTCAGAAGCGGCATAGTAGCTTATTTTTCCTTTTCCATATTCAAAGTTAATATCTTTGGGAACTATAAATGAAAATTCAAAAAGTCCGTTCTTTACGGTAGCATTTCCTTTAAAAACAATATTTTTTTGCACGAAAAATTCATTAATAGGGCTGCCTTTTTGTCCTAATGTTTTTTGTTTCACTGCTTTATCAAAAATAGAGGGAAAAACATTTCCATTAAAATCGGTAAGCGTATTACCCGAATCGTCGGTTATTCTACCTTTAACAGTAACTTTTGATAATGCTTTGAGAGTATCTATTTTGTGTCGGTCTTCTCCAAAAATAGAGTCAGTTTTCACATTATGAGTAGGGATATTGATGATCATAGCGGGATCCCCTATCAGATATATTTTATTTACAGCATCTTCAGGCACATTGGCGTTATTTATTGCAAAGCGGTTAATTTCGCCTAATGTTTTATATCTGTTATTGAATTTGCTTCCAATTTCGCGAAAGAACTGTGTGGCATAGTGAGAAGGAATGCTGATTTCTCTTGAAGTAGTAATGAGTGAACTTGCCCCGCCATTGTCGTTTAAGAATACCAATTCGGCGGGGGAGATAGCTTGTTTGTCGTACCATCCGAAAGAGCATGTAAGGGTAATCATTAAGGGTTGATTAAATTTATTTTTCCAGCTATTGATATCCACAATTTCCAATATTCTTTCATGCGACCAGCCATTGCCGCCCCCATGTCCAAAATAGCCGATCATTAAAGCCCCTCTATTCATTCTCATATTTATGGCTTTATTAACGTCAGGATAGCGTTGTCCACCTGCAAAAGATATTTGAGGATAGGCATCACTATATATTTTATCTAAATTAAATGAAGGGTAATTGGAGGCTATAGTATTAGAGAAGTATTCTCCATGAGCAACGGTATAATTTGTACCATCATAATCATCGGTAACAAATGCCATGATATTACGCCAATCGCCAAAGTTAGAAATTTGGGAAGCATTTTGAAGTACAACTTTCTGTTTTAAAGATGCATTTATCGTTTTATCTACTGCTATTTTTGCTTGGGATAAGGTAGTTACTGGAAAACGTCCTACGGCAATATTGACGAAATTACCACTCATATCTCCTTCATTAACCCCCAAAATGCCAAAAAAATTATCACAGGAGGCACCTGTTAGCAGGTAGCCTGTTTCAGAGGATTTTCCCTGAAAATTAGGCACAAATATTTGAGTACCTTTCATGATACCTCTAAAATCGTAGGAGGGTCGTCCAAAAAGAAGAAGGTATTTTATGGTTTGGGCATCATTGTCGTATAGATACCTCATAAAATTACGAATAGCAGCCGGGTCTTGAGCGCCGGAAGAAAATTCATTATATATTTGTTCGGGAGTAACTACTTTAACGCTAATATTGTTTGCTTTTGCCCTGAATTGCGCTAACCGGTTGGCTTCCGATAGAAATACAGACGGGGATACGATTACCATATCCACACTTCTAAATCCGTGCAGGTCTTGGTTTTCCACTTTGCCTACGGGAGTAACCGAATTAAAAGCAGTTCCATTAAAAGCAATAAAAAGGCGCGGTTTATCAGTGGGAGTATGGAATAAGAGCTGAGTGCCGGTTAATTTTCCTTCCAAAGCATACACAGCATTATGGTCTGTAACATCCCAAATCATAGTTTGAGCAGAAGCATTGCGCAAATTTACCGCAGAGATATTGGAACTTCCTATATTCTCAGTAATGGCAAACGGCATGGCAGCGCCTGTTATTTGTAGTTTGCACTTTGTCTGAATTTCGATATAGTCTAAACGCACTACCGCAGAAGATTGAGAGGAGTTATATTTTAACACAAATGATAGATTACCGGAAGTAAAAGGGAGGTTGTTTTGTGAATAAACCGTATTCCTTGCAGGAAATGACGGAGAGGTAGCGGATATTGAAAACACCCTACTATTAGTTCCCCACAACAACTCCATGTTTCCGGCAACAGTTGCGGTAGAAGCCACTCTAATTTTTATCCTACCACTATTCTCGATTACTTCGGGCAGCGTAAAACTATAGGTTTTAGAAGATGAAAAAGCATCATCATACCAATCTCTACCGGATTCTTCAAAGTTAAACAGGTCTTTTTCGTAAAAATCGTAGTGCATAAAATAGCCGGCTTCTTTGTTGGCGGTTTCATTCAAGAAGTTTTTCTTCTCAATTCTTTTCTTTTCTGCGCCACTGGAGTTAACATTAATAAAATAATAAGCGTAGTTAGAATAGATATTGTATTTATGGAAAAAAATTTCAGTATTTGGATTGTACTCCCACGTATGAGGACCTTGAGCATAAAAAATAAAGTAGCTGGTTTCATCAAAATTACCATTGTTGTCATATCATAATAGGACATTCCAAAAGATCATCGGTCTGAAGTGCAGGATTTATATCGGGAATCATTCCACCTCCATTACCAAATAATACAATATTTGAAGAGCGCAATCCCGACATAGGAACTCCCAAGTCTTTAAGGTCTTTGTATGTAACTTTATACAGTCCATTGGCGCTTACCGCTATCTTATACCAAGTTCCAGCGGCAAGCACGGAGTTTGCCGGTCTTACCATTCTGGTAACAGAGATTGGCGCTACACCTTCAAAACGAATATCGCAGGAAACCAATCGCTGATATTGCCCGCTTGCACTTTTGATGATAGGAATAATGCTCAATATGGCATAGTGTTTTCTTTCATGGGTTGCTGTTTTTATTTTTATATCAGGCTCTGTAAAAATATCCTCTGCTGTGGAAGCTAAAAAAGCCTCATCGGAAGTAAGTGCTTCATATTTAGCATTTGATATTGTGTATTGATAAGAAGCATACAGATGATTTACCTCAACTTTATCCCGAAAAGCAGGTAAATCGGGAAACTCATTGGCAGTAACCGACCCATCAAAAGTAAGCATTTTGGTTTTTACGCCGTTAAACTCAAGTTCAACAATCTTCATCTTGGGAAAGTGATATGATTTTGTAATGACTTGCGCCCAAGAACTATTTTGAGAAAGAAGCGTTACTAAAAAAAACAAGAAATAATAAAAATATGGTCTTAGCTTGTTCATCTGTACTATAATAAGGAGTGTTACGTTTATATGGTAATTTTTATTGCTTATAACGTTGATTTGTCTAAAAAAAATATAATCTTGATGATTTTGTTAAAGAAACGATTGTTCATTCTTCTTACCCTCTTTACTGTAATTACTTTTTCCTCGTTTGGGCAAGACCCTCATTTTTCGCAGTTTTATGCCAATCCGCTCTATCTAAATCCGGCATTTACAGGAACCATAAACTGTCCCCGTTTCTCTATTCTTTTTCGAGATCAGTGGCCCGCTATTAAAAATAATTTCATTACCTCTTCAATAAGTTATGACCAATATATTTACGAATTGCATGGTGGAATAGGAGTTTTGGCCACTGCCGATATTCAGGGAGGCGGCATTTTTCAAACCTACAATGCCGGAATTATCTATAATTTCAGAGCTAAAGTATCAGACCGGTTTAATTTGCAATTTGCTTTACAAGGAAATTATCTATATAATTCTATCAATTTAGACAGATTGGTTCTGGCTTCCGATCTGCTCAATCCCCAGAGTACAACGGATGTTCCGAAAGAACTCTATAGCAATGTCATAAAATCACAGTTTGATGCAGGTTTTGGAATGATTGGATATACCCCATACCTTTTCTTTGGTTTAGCAATTCATCATTTATTACCCTTACAACTGAGTTATTTAAGAACTACAGGTAATAAATTTGAAAAAATATGGGAGCCTAAATGGACCGCGCATGTCGGTGGGAAAATTACGATTTCCCAAAAATTTAGAGATGAAAATAATGTGGGAGATATTTTCTTATATCCTACTATAGTGTTCCAATCACAAGGTAATTTTAATTACATGCATGAGGGTTTTTACTTCAATTTTTATCCCTTTACTATAGGGGCATGGGTAAGGCACAATTTTAAAAATATGGATGCCTTCATCCTATCTTTCGGAGTGGAATATAAAATATTCAAAATTGGATATTCTTATGATTTTAATCTTACAAAATTAGAAGGAACAGGAGGAGCTCACGAAGTTTCACTACAATTTATTATTCCTTGCAATAAAGATAGAATGAGCAAAAATGCTCAAAAGAGAAGCGCTAGATTCCCCTCAGTTGAATGTCCAAGTTTTTAATCCAAAATCTGTTTCAAGGAACCCATGTTTAATATTTAAGGTTTAAAGTTTAAGGTTACAGTGGGCATATTTTTTAAATACACTATATAAAATAAAAATAGAAATGCTTCGTTACAAAAGATAAATTTTTTAAAAAATGAAAATACTATCAAGAACATTGTGGCTCGCTTTTATTATGTTATGTGCATTTGCAGCATGTAAAAACAAACAACAATCTTCCACTACGGGTTGGAAATACAATGATCCTAAACAAGGCGCTTTTGAAGTGTTTCCCTATTTGGAGCAAGAAACCGGTCCGGGATTAGTGCTCATTCCGGGCGGAACTTTTACTATGGGCAATATGGACCAAGATGTTATGTACGGATACACCAATACACCCCATAAAGTTACCATTGCTCCATTTTATATGGATGAATGTGAAATCAGTAATATTGACTATCTTGAGTATTTGAATTGGTTGAAAAGAGTTTTCATGGATGACGACAGACCATTTAAAGGGGTGTATGAACGGGCGCTCCCTGACGAAAATTGCTGGCGCACGCCGCTTGCAAATATGGAAGATATGGTAAATAACTATTTACGCTCTCCCGCTTATAGATATTATCCGGTGGTCGGTGTAAGTTGGATTCAAGCTACTCAATATGCAGAGTGGCGTACCGATCGCGTGAATGAAAAAATATTGGCTGACTTAAAACATATTGAGTGGAATCCAACTCCTTCTCCCGAAGGACATTTTACTACGGATGCCTATCTTAGCTACGATACTTATGAGGCTCAAAGCGACAGAAGAAACCAATTTATTACTACCGGAGAGTATAGGAATGTGATGATGGAAGATGGTATTTTATTACCTAAATACCGACTCCCTACAGAAGCCGAATGGGAATACGCTGCTTTGGGTTTGGTTGGAAATTCTATCGGAGAACAAGTATTGGAAAAAAACACCTACACATGGAGTGGGAAGTCGTTACGTACTGAAGACAAAAAATATTTAGGGCACTTTCAGTTAAATTTTAAAAGAGGTAAGGGCGACTTTACGGGTGTTGCTACGGCGCTAAACGATGGATACTTATATACAGCTCCCGTCAGATCTTATTGGCCCAACGACTTTGGACTGTATAATATGGCAGGAAATGTAGCAGAATGGGTTTTGGATGTATATCGCCCCAACGGAACTTCGGAACTTGCTGAACACAACCCCTATAGAGGTAATGTTTATATGTCCAAACAACGCAACGCAGATGGAACTATTATGGAAAGAGACAGCATCGGACGTATTCCGATGGTTATTGATCCCGAATCGAAAAATGAACGAAGAAACAACTATAGAGCTTCTTATAATGTGAATTTTAATGATGGAGATTTAGCTTCGCTCATTGATTTTGAAAATGCCAATGTTGAACCCGATAAATCAACCGAACTTATGTATCGTAGAGAAAATAGATCCTATTCCTATTCTCTTATCGGAGACGATACAAGAGTGGTAAAAGGAGGTTCGTGGAAAGATATCCCTTACTGGGCTCAACCCGGAAATAGAAGATTTTTAGCCGAAGACCAATCTGCCGATTGGATTGGATTTAGATGTGCGATGTCAAGACTTGGTGCTATCAATACAAAATAATTAATCAGGATAATCCGCCCTTCAGTGTCATCAAAATTCTTTAACATAGAGGAATTATACAAACTTTTTGTTCAATTCCCTGTTATTTGTACCGATACCAGAAAAATAACCCCGGATTGTTTATTCTTTTGCTTAAAAGGAGATCATTTTGATGGCAATTTTTTTGTGAATGAAGCCCTTGAGAAAGGCGCAAAATTTGTGGTTACCGAAAATAGACACCTCCCGAAAGCAGAAGCCATTATTGTGGTAGAGGATGTTTTATTATCCCTTCAACAATTAGCTAATTATCATCGAAATCAATTACAAATTCCCATTATCGGGATTACCGGAACCAACGGAAAAACTACTACTAAAGAACTTATTGCAGTGGTTTTATCGAAAAAATTCAGAACAGTCTATACGCAAGGAAACTTGAATAACCATATCGGCGTGCCTCTTACGTTACTCTCTATTACTAATGAGGATGAGATTGCCATCGTTGAGATGGGTGCAAACCATGTGGGCGAAATTGAATTTCTTTGCCAAATTGCGCAGCCCAACTATGGCTTAATTACCAACATCGGGAAGGCGCACTTGGAGGGATTCGGATCCATTGAAAATATCATCGAAACAAAAACAGCAATCTATCATGAGACTCAAATAGTGTTTGTAAATAAAGAAGATCAGGTGCTTAGGGAGAAAGCAGAAAGCAGAAAACAGAAAGCAGAAGGGATTTTACCGAAATATTATGGAAGAGGTACTGATATTTCTGGAGAAATAGTAGCGATGAATCCGTGTTTGGTTGTTGCGTTATTTGGAAAAAAAATTCAAACCCATCTGACCGGAAACTACAATCTACCCAATATCTTGGCTGCCGCTGCAATCGGGCGCTATTTTAATGTTCTTACCGAAGATATTTGTAACGCTATTGCCGGGTATTTTCCTCAAAACCACCGTTCTCAAATAATAAAAATCGAGACAAATACCATTATTGCAGATTTCTACAACGCAAATCCTACCAGTATGATGGCAGCATTAGGAAATTTTCTTCTAATAGAAGCGCCTAATAAATTAGCTATTCTTGGGGATATGTTCGAGCTTGGAGAAAATAGCAGATTAGAACATCAAGCAATAATAGATTTCTGTAAATCAAATCATTTGAAAACCATTTTTATTGGAACCAATTTTTTCTCACTTCATAATGAAGGTTTTCGATTTTTTTTAGACCTACAGGAATGTAATCATTATTTACAAAACAACAAAGTAGAGAATCACTTTATTTTAATTAAGGGGTCTCGAGGAGCGCATTTAGAAGAGATGAGCCTACTCTATCCATGAACCTGAATTTTCTTCATCTTAACTTTACTTGTGTTTTTCTCAACCAAACCGGAAGAATTATGAGCCCTATTGCTAAATAGGGGTAGTAGGAGATGGCGCGCCAAAGTACGGCGACTGCCGCTTGGGTGCGCTCGGGAAAGTCGTGCCTGAAAAATGCCGATACACTGATCTCTGCAATGCCGCTGGCGCCCGGAGTAGGACTAATCATTAGTATTACCCACATTACCAACTGCTTGGCAAAAAACAACAACTGTTGCATAAGATGAAATCCCAACTCAGGATTGAGCGCTAATATTAAAAAATTGAGCACCATGTACCGCGCTGTCCATGTTAAGGCAGTGGCAATAAACGCTTTTGCCCAATAACTAAGGGGCTTGCCTTTTAATTCAATAGAAGCCGTAATTAAATCGTCTCCGGTTTTCTCCATCTTGCGTTGCCATTTTTTTAAAAAAGAGAAAGAGAAAAGGTTAACTAACAGTTTTTTTATAGTTTTCGGTGCCACAAAAATACCCAAAGTAATTCCTGCCGTCATGGCAATAATAACACCGTATCCCAAAAAGAAGAAAACCATGGGATTAAACGGAAGTGTATCTCCAAAACGCACCAAATCGGTTCCCAATATCAAAAGCAAAATGGCAACGGTGAGAATATAAAATATCTCGTCTAACATAGCTGTTGTGAGCACAATAGCAGTACTTTTCCCCAGTGATAATCCTTCCTGATTTACAAAATAGATCGCAAACACCGAACCACCAACCATGGATGGCGTAACAGATGAGGCAAATTCCCAAAGCATTACCACGTGCCAACTGTCTATCCAACGCAACTGTTTCTCAGTTAAAATACGAATACGAATGATATACATCAAGTCGCGCATTACCATACAAACCGTCGCCCAAAAGATATACCACAAACTGATTTCAATGCCCTTTAACACAGTGAGATCAAATTTTGTAGCGATCAACGAGTAAACAGAAAACGAAATTCCTATTGCAATAGGGATTAGAACTCGTTTGATGCTGAAAACCGATTTAATGTTTGGGGTTTGCATAATGTTTTACTTTGGGCGGCGAAAATATATTTTAGATTGTAGATTTACGATTGTAGGGTTATGATGGCTAAAACTTTTTTTCTAATGCTGGAACAAAAGAATACCTAAAAACCCTTATTTATCAAAGCCCCCTTAGTAGCACAATGGCATCCCCACACACCTCTACCCTTATTCTATTATTTTTTTTCAGAGAAAAAGGTTAAGTTTTTTTGAGGTGCTATTATTTTTTTCCCTTGACAAACGCTTTTAGAAGTGTATATTTGCGGTACATAGGGCTGCTCTCGTTAGAGAGCAAACATAACTAAGCAGTAGCCTCAGGCTACTGTAGCAAGAGGTAGCGCTAAGAAAAACTGCTCTCGTAGAGAGCATACATACCTAAGCAGTCCTGGAGTGTCGGGGACACATCCCCAAGAAAGCAACAGGAGACTGATTTTGAAGAGATAGAAGTCATAGTTTGTGCTCTCCAAAGTGCTTATGCACTTTGAAAGGCCGAAAATTCCTTCTCCTCAAAGAGGAGAAGGTGGATTTTGATGGCAGATAAGTCTTTAAAATCCAATACATTGAGCGCCATCAAAAGACGGATAAGGTGATTTAAAATTTAATTCCTTATAAAAATTTTGTCGCATGGGCACGAAACCTTATCCGTCATCCGGCGGCGGAAAATGTGTACGAATTTGATTGTACTAGTGCCACCGTCTGCCACCTTCTCCTTAGAAAGGAGAAGGAATTTTGCGCTCGCACAATTGTCGTACTAAAAACGACATTGTGCGGTGAATGTTTGTTTTCGTAAATTACTAATATTGTGCACATTATGTTTTTGTTACATAAGAGTAGCCTGAGGCTATCGTAGCAAGAGGTAGCGCTAAGAAAAACTGCTCTCGTAGAGAGCAAACCAAACCTTAATAAATCACTAAACAACAACATTTAAAGATGAGTATATTGCTCTGTTAAAAGCATTTGAGATAGATTATGATGAAACGTATTTATTTGATTGGATAGATTAGGTTGCCCCGCGATGCGTGGCTGGAATCGGGGTGGCATCTTTTTTACAGTACGCTGAGCGTACTGCTTAGTTATGTTTGCTCTCTAACGAGAGCAGAACAATAGCACCTCAAAAAAAGATTCAGCCCAAAATAACACCACTCTACAAATTTAAAAATAGTTCTATTTTTGCCATCCTTTCCTGACTTTGGCAATGCGACACATTAACGAAAACTTTCCAAAAATTCTGTTTCAAATAAACGAGC
>Ga0123354_10013253_pt1 | contig 12788 bp, 5 predicted proteins | sample TergutLab28metaG_2_FD_97872 | JGI IMG/M metagenome (GOLD analysis project Ga0123354, IMG submission 97872) | Labiotermes labralis P4 segment gut microbial communities from Petit-Saut dam, French Guiana - Lab288 P4 | ecosystem: Host-associated > Arthropoda: Insects > Digestive system > Gut ...
ACACACACACACACACACACATCTTCATAATAGGTAATAATTGTTGCTTTTGCATGGTAAAAACGGTTACGCGAACGCGCCGCAATTTTACGCTATACGTACACTGCCTATCTTATTTTTGGAGTGCATTCAAATCCAGCGTAACGATAGTGGATGAAGGTCAGTGTCGCAGTAGGTCAACAATTTGCAGGCAGGCTTGTTACCTAGGTAATTATCTCTGTTTCATAGACCAAAGGTGGGAAACTCCCACGTAAAGTAGCAGAGGGAGCCACCGTCTCTTTTCTTTTGATTGCAAACAGGAAGTTGTAACAATGTAACCAAAATGACCAGAGCTTCGCCTGGTGGATATGACGCCCAGATAAAGTAATTCTGATAATAAACAGCATTCTTCAGAGAGATTTCCTACAAAGAAAGTTAACAATCTAAGTAACTTATCTGATTTCTCTAATGATACGTGGCATTAATCACCCTTCAACAAAAGCGCAGACTGACACAGATATTACTACGTTTCTTCAGTAATAAAATGAACTCTGGACGTCCGACATGTACTCTGGACGTCTAGTTACATTAATTCCTGTGGGTTTCATCTCTCTTCTTGCATTTGTCCACAGGTGTGTCCTATCCGGAACCTCCCATCTTCCGGATTTGTGACCTTATTTGTAGACAACACTTAGGACCTCTTTGAAGAGGGATGAGCCGTTTGGGAGGCTTCTATTTGACAAAAAATAAACTGGAAAAAAGGATACAATACATTTCCCTTCGGGAATGGAAAGTAACTATTCTAATTTTCGAATATTAGATACGAATGTACGCCTCAAGGTTATACAAAGACTTGAACATTAGTACTTTTATTGAACTCCAAAGCCTTGGATGGATGGGACATCTATAGTGGGTGGATGATGTAAGAAACGCCAAGAAAATATACCAAGCCAACTTACACCATAAAAGACTCAAAGGGATATTCAAGGCTAGATGGAAAGATGATGTAGAGAATGGCATAAAAAAGTTTGCATTATTACTTGGAAAGAAGTGGCACAGGATAGGAATGGATGGAGGAGCCACTTCGGAGGCGCTTATCCTTCTAGGGTAGTGTAGCCAGAGAAGAAGAAGAAGAAGAAGAAGAAGAAGAAGAAGAAGGAGAAGGAGAAGGAGAAGGAGAAGGAGAAGGAGAAGGAGAAGAAGGCGTTTTAAAGTGTGGATTTCCCCAAATCGACCAGACCAATCCAGACCAACCATACTAGAAGAGGCCTCTACAGACACACACACACACACACGCACGCACACACACACACACACACACACAACTGATCGCAGCATTAAAAATTGCACTTTCGTGTCTACCCGCGACTTGCGCAAGGGATCGCCCTCCAACTTTTATCACAGTTCCAAACGGATAGGTCTAGTATGGTCTGATCTCCTGTGATCTGGTCGCATATTATCCGGCCCTCTACTTCCACATCCTTAGACGTCGAGACCAGTTTCATCTGCAGCTCTCTCATTCACTAAAATAGCCCTCGAAATACTGAACAAAAAAATAAATTACAACCAATAAGTCTACTTTCCGTAATCACGATACACTACAATCCTAACCTTAAGTATTACTACACGTCAAGCGGCCCGGTTACAGTTGATTTTGGGATTCAGGTGTATGTGTGTGGGTGGACGTGGGTGTATGGGGCTTGTGCGTTCTTAAATGTCACTCATCCAACTGTCTTTTAATAATTATCTTCATTAAATTATCAGCCAAATCTGCTTTACGTCTCTAATGAAAGTATGTTTATTTTGGCTTATTGCAAGACGCTGTCGATGCTGTCAGTGATTCACACGATATAGCGTTCAATATGACGACGATTAGTGAATAATGAATAGGAAAAGTTTGAGAGAGGAAGTGGTCGTGGCCTAACTGAGGTTATATTCTGGTACCTCCCTGGAGAGATTCAACAAAGCCACATAAGTCCTACTGCAAATAATGTCTGCCTGCTGTAAGTCAAGCCTGGCACAAGCGGCACACATGTCGAATGAGTTACAGTGCGAGCAGCCTTGTTCGGCATAACCCTGTATATATATTTTTAATAATTCATCTCTATCAACCATTCTGCGATTCGCACGTACGGAACTGACAACTGCAAATTGTATCTTTTACCCCATGCCATCCATTCGTCTACCTGAGTTACGTGAGACGACTTTCAAACTCAAAACTGATACCAACTGTTACACCCGTAAAAAATGTATACTCCTGACAGACGTAGGTGAAGTGAAAAGAAAACACAAAAATTCTGATTGGGGTTCAAATATTACGTTACGTGACCTGACAGAGCTTACGAAGTCCTACGTTCTATTTCGGTGGAAGCCGTACAGCTTGAATGACGGAGTGCGAAGTAAATGCTAAACCCATTACTTGTCAAGGTTAAGAAAATAATTCCTAATTGAACTTCAATTAATACACGTGTTAAGACTGACATGGCAGTTTAAGTTTACATTAACGAGGTCATTTAAAAATGCATTTAATCAGGGCGTTAACTAATGAATGTTTAAGTCAGGACTGGCCAACATGCGGCCCTCGAGGAAAGTACTTGCTTCCTTAGGTCACGTGAACTGACTCAATAATAAAATTTGTTTGTAAATAATGGCATTCTAGTTAATTCAATCCCCCACTTTCGAAATGTGGGCCGGGTAGCTCAGTTGGTATAGCGACTGACTACGGACTGGACGGTCCAGGATCGAATCCCTGTGGGGACGAGGTTTTCCGCCCATCCAGACCGGCGCTGGGGCCCACCCAGCCTCCTGTAAAATGGGTACCGGATCTTTCCCGAGGGTAAAGTGCGACCGGGGCGTGGGACTGACCCCCACCCCCTTCTAGTGCCGCGATCATGGAAGAGTAGAGCTATACCTCTACCCACCCTCTGGACCACACCGGGCCTGTAACGGGATCACTTTACCTTTACTTTTCGATATATTTATACACAAGTTTGGCTCTCGGGCAAGTCCTTACGAATTATGTGGCCCTCCTGAGGATTGAAGTTGGCCAGCCATGGTCTGCACAGTCAATATAGCTCCTTAAGTGTCCGTATTAATTTTTCGTTAGAGTCGGCATAAACCAAACCGAGTCTGAAAGCGAAAGATTTTAACTTTTCAAGTAAGTGAAATACTACAGGGCAATGTTTTAACACGGCATTACCTTCGAAACGTTGCTCATTGATCGTTTTACACAGAAGATATTTGTCGACTACTGCTGCTGAATTCGTATTAATTGTCATTTATTGCAATAGAAAATCGCCTTACTGAACTGCGTAACCCGGCCGCATACTAACGATCACAGGGATTTAAAGTGATCGAAGCTTGAAGTTCACAATTTGCATCAATTTATAAAATAAAGTGAAATGCAAACTTGATTCAACTAAGTAATTTTATTGATGTATTCTTAGCTCGACATGTTTCAGACACATACGCCCATCATCAGGAGCATTAGATGTTGAATTGTAGTACAAGGTGCGGTTTAAGGTGCGGATGGTGCACGGCACCGTACGCACCGTACACACCACCTAAGCAGAGGCTCTCAAGACCACCACCCATCCAAAAGCTCGGTGCAGAAAACCATATGCTGCAACTCAACATCTAATGCTCCTGATGATATGCGTTTGTACCCGAAACATGTCGAGCTAAGAATACATCAATAAAATTACCTTGTTGCATTAAGTTGGCATTTCACTTTATTTCATGAGGAAGATGCACGGCCAAACAACCCTCAAGGTTACATCAATTTATTCTGAAGTATGAATGGATCTTTACTTCCAACCTGATTTTTTTATCGTGTTCAAGCATAAAGAAATCTTATTGTTACTAATATTTTACACAATATAAGCCTACGTATGTCTCTTGAACTGAAGGGAAATTGATTGTAAGTTTAAATAACTTTTGACAAATGTATTTTAAGATGACACACTTTAACGAAACGAAAAATTAGTGAATTTAAAGACTTTTCCCATAAAACAAAGTTTTCAAAACGTTTATCCGTTCAAGCTTCAACAATATTGAAAGGTATAAAGAAAAGAAACCGATCACAAGGGAAACTGAAAGGCAAAAGTATTTTTACATGTATTTCAGCGACATTTCACATTTATTTCAGTGATATTTCACACGTATTTCTGCGATGTCTAGCACTTATTTCAGTGGCATCTTTCACATATTTCAGAGACATTTTCACCTTTCTCAAGTGAAAATAACATTCTGCCTGTAGACTCCTGGTAATATTTGATGTCTATTGGACCGTGTATCGTTGTGATAACTGAAGAATAAGAACCAACTAGATGCTTCTTATTGTTTTATTATAATTACGATAGGCTCAACATGTTTCGGGTACTGTTATGCCCATCATCAGGAGCTCACGATTATAATGCTGATTACCACATTGGCCGTTCCGTTCTTGGGTTGCTGTTGGTTGGAACTTAGATGCAGGCAGGCTGGATAAGTGTCCGGGTTGCAGGCTATAGCACGTCGTCTGGGGTGCAGGCTATAGCACGACGTGCTATAGCCTGCAGCCCGGACACTTATCCAGCCTGCCTGCATCTAAGTTCCAACCAACAGCAACCCAAGAACGGGACGGCCAATGTGGTAATGAGCACTATAGTCGTGAGCTCTTGATGATGGGCATAACAGTGTCCGAAACATCCTGAGCCTATCTTAAGTATAATAAAACAATAAGAAGCATCTAGTTGGTTCTTATTCTTCAGTTATCCTTGTAATATTACCTTCAGAGCAGTGCTAACTCTCACTTTCAGATCATAACCTAACATGTGTAACGGTCAAGGCTGGAGATGTGTAGGCCTAACATCTGCTGGTGCCTGAGTTACGTCAAAAAATAACAAATAACGAGGAAAGGTTCCGTATTCTCGTCTCATTCTTTGTGTGTATACATTATTTAAAGACTTTTAAATTAAACACACTTTAATGAGAATTTTTTGCAGTTACGATCAACATGAGTTTCACTGTGGCCACAGTAAATTAACAGAACGCAGGTCTTGCAGTCAGTCACAGACAGAATATAATTATTCCGTTTCAATCCGATTACAGGTGCTGAAATTGATTGTCATCTGCCTGGTAGCGAGAGAGACCCTAGCTGCGGAGGACCAGACCGTGCAGACGCATTCTGCGCGCCACCCCAACGAACACTTGCAGCCACCACCTCCACCGTCACCACGTGCACTGACACCCGCAACACCGACACGCGCATCTACAAGACTACGCAGCGTACGTGTTAGCGGGCCTCACAGGCCAACGCTGATTCCGGGCAACGCTCGGCACAGCGTCTCAGCCCCTACAGCGAAAGGTCTACAGCCACGCACTGAAAATGGCAGAAAGACCAGCACGAACGTGGTATCGGTGCGACAAGGGCAGCTTTCAGGAAATAATCCCGCGCTTTCTTCTGTAGACCGACATACATCTGGGTATTTAAAAAATGGTGAATCTTCTACGCCTAATGCAGAACGAATCTCTAGGTGGTTCTTTTCTTCAGACGACTCTGAAGTACGAGACGACAGGAAAACAGGCCTGACTGAGGTACTACGACCACCTCCCCCACCATCGAGTTCGCTAAGTTTTCCACCAAATTATAACTTTGTCCAAAGCGCGGTAGCTCTAACAGCGAGTGACAGCCATAATCAGCCTTCATTCTTGTCACACCGTGCGCCTCCGCATCATAAGAGCAAAACCAGGGAATGCAACCCATGTAATAAAGTACCCTGGATTCCGATGTTCAGAACTCATGAGGATGTGCAATTTAAGAGACCATCACATACAGGTAACGACCACGCCCATAGTTCAAACACATATCTACCACCTGGTCCAGTATCTTCTCAGTATGATTCACCGTCCATAGGATCTCTGCCCTTGCAGTCACACGATACAACTTATGGCCCACCTTTACCTCCTCTACATTCGCCAGGAGATCAGTATGGACCACCTCCAAACTCTGGGTCAACAGTGGGCCAATACGTTGCCCCGCCGCCTTCATCTATTCATCCAGCAACCGAATATGGTGCTCCGCCTCAATTCGCTCAGCACATACACCCGGAACGAAAACCACAACCAATACAAGCACCACAGCACACGGGGAATGAATATGGTTCCCCTCATAAACTGGAAGATGAATACGGTCCACCCCCTCCTCCCTCACATGAAATACACCTTGAATATAAACCACCGCCCTTACCAGCATCACTGCACCATGGAAATGAATTCGGATCTCTTCCGCCTCTTAATCTGAAGGCACCGGCTTATCTACCACCACTAATACCACAGCCTCCCAGAACAGTTTATGTACCACCACTTCGCCCACCGCCTCCACCATTAAATCAATATGGTCCGCCACAACAAGACACAATAAAAGAACCAAGTTCGCCGCAATTAGCCCCCAGTTACCTACCAGCTCCTCCGGTGTACGAGGCTGAACCTTTCAACGGTGGACCTCAATCAGACATCTCACAGTACCCATTCGGAAGTAACACGGCAATCAATAATGGACAAAAGTATCATGAGAATTCCGCGGACAGTTATGGTGAAAACGGTCCCGGTGGTGGGAGAGACCACAGTGAAATCGATGTAGTTCAGTCCGTATCCTTGATAGATTCACATCCTGTTGAGTCTCAGCATCCAGAAACAAGCGGATTACATGGCGTAGGCAACACTGACGTGTCCTCCTTCCACTTGGTTCCAGAGGTTTCGACGACTCCAAATATTAACACCGGTGAATGGCACAAAGAAGAGGCGTCTCGTCTTCCAAACGACCAACTTCATTTAACTTCAGGAGAAAATTATCAGCAACCCGAATATAAATATCATTCGCATAATACATCTAATAAGAATCTAACTGAAGACCACAGTAGTCTTGAAGTTATTCCTAGCATACAAGTTGCAGATTACTTGTCGTCCATAGAATATCCTCTACAGATTATCCAGTCTCCATATATTGACGTGACAGAAAATACTGGTCACAGAGTTCAGCAAATCAGTGGCGATCAAAATTACGGTAATCATCCCCCAGCACATCAATCTTCCTATGGTGAGGAAGAAATAATTATTGGAAAACCAAATTTGGCTGCTTCAAATCTAAATAATAGTAAAATTAATAGCTACAATATTGGTGGTTATAATTCTCAGAACAATGTTTCTGAAATTCATGATCAAAAGCAACAACAATCAACAATCCATGAAACAAGCTCCGGAGAACATTTTAACGAAAGACCGGTCACTTTGGATCATTCGCCAATATCTGGAATAGTAAATTCATTCCCAGACAACACTTACTTAGCAACTGATAACCAGATAAAGCATAATACCGAAAATGTTAATATATTAAGTGGGAATGGAAAAAACCAACAGTCTTTTCTGACGAAAGAAAACGGTTCGGCAGTCTTCGATATACAGCCTTCTATACAAACAACAGCCGAGGGTAATTCCCTCATACATCAAATCAACAACGCCTTCCAATCTAACACAGATTCAACTGTTGTCTCACCACTACAGAACGCTTTTAAGCAATTACCGAACTCTGACTACATTCTGTTTCAAAACTTTCCTCAGCCACCTTTGAGTTACCTACCAGCAGAAGTTCTGAAACAACAGCTACCTCCCCAGGCACAATTACACAACACATTACAAAAAAAACCTTATCTTCCACGTTTTCCAGCGCAGTCTCAGACTACACAGAGTACGTCTCCACTCCCAACACGACCCTTTGAACACGCCCTAAAGCTCGAAGCACCAGCTCCGTTTCTAAACCCACCTCCTAAAGGTAACGAGGAATACAGTACTGTGACCAGCTCTCCCTTAAATGGCTACACTTTTTGGACTCCGGAACCTCGGCCTGTCTTGTCTTCACTGTCTCCAATCAGTAACGGGAATGAATGGGATTCTGCAAAAACAAAAACACCTTTAAAAATATCTAATGAAAACATTATAGCAGCTTTTGCAGAAGCAGCCGGTCTCCTTCCACCTCCACCATCACTGTCTGAGACACCGAACCAATCAAACAAGAAAACCAAACAAATACAGATTATTGTTCCTTACACCTCAAGCAAAGACCTCATGAATTTCAAGATCCAGGATAAAAACAAGCCTATATTTGACGGAACGGGTTGGTTGCCTATAACAAGTAATGAAGATATTACGAAACAGCAAGGAAGGAAAGCGCCTACTCTACAGATAAATTGCAGTAACGATGAAGAATCTAGGCGTCAAGAATGTAAAATTTCCAATTCTTTCTCAGGGCAGGAACAAAATGATTATCACCAGCATCAAGAGTCTAGGACTGTAACGGCAACTGCTCCAGCTGTACAAAGTGCTAAGGAAGTGACAAAACCAAATCCACCAAAAAGCTACAGCGAATTGCAGCACATTTTTGCGACTAATATTCGTGATCTACTGCGGGGGGAGGAGGACATCAAGAGAGTCCCCGATTCTCTTACTTTGCAGCGTTTACAGAAAAACATCGATGAGTGGACAGCACTGGAATATTCCAAAAGGAAGGACCCTGCTTCTTTTAACACAACCAGAAACACAGACGGGGGAATTAAAAGCACAACGACCCCTACATCATCGGTCACTCTTCTGCACCGTTTACTTGTGCCGTCTAAGAAAATACCAGAGGAATATTTAACGACAACACCATCACTATTTGACGATGTAACGTCAACCGATAATTCCGTCGCGACAGCCATTCCTAGCTTCAGAAGCAGTAAAAGCACTACTAAAACCAGTAGTACAACCACAACTACAGAAACAACAGTCGGTACCAGAACACCTAATTCTTCATTCAACAATTACGGTTTCTCCGGCAGCTACCAGCGCACAGTGTCACTCGATAACAACAAAAGCAGTGAGAGCAATTCCAAAGAGAGCATTAATCAGGATGTCCCATTGAATCACCAACGAAAGGGAGAGAATCATAATTGGAAGATTATTGAGTCGAACAACATAATACCTGAAGTTGAGTCTGCTGTCACAAAGAAGACAACTACCCCCATAGCAACGCCTCCAGCTACCACACCTCCTTCGAATAAGAAGACAGTAACGGACATCTATGCAGACACAGGCCACACGACATGGGATCATATACCCATATCCATATCTCCTATTACAAATGAAAAGGTGTATGTTGTGACACCAATGGCTAATTGGACGCCGGACTTAACAACTCCCACACCGTACCTAACATCGCCATATTCCACTAACACTCATCCAACTTCCATAAACGATGTGTTTCCGTTCAGGAACGGTCCTCACTCGGTACTGAAACTTGTAGCGTCTGTACCGTTGTCATTTAAGTCCCCGCGATTCATAATCAGACCAACACCAGGACCAACGGTTCAGCGATCGTATACAGTTACGTCATTGGATGATGATGACAGCTGGAATAATTTGAAGACAACTACTTTGGAAGCGGCTAAAATAAACGAAATCGATGGAAATACAGGTAAATTTAGTGCTGAATAATTAGGAAGTTGGGTCTCAATCGTGTTAAGAAAACAAAGTGCGCAAATGCCTTGCAGTTACAGTTACAGTCTGGAACAAAAGCATTGAAGTCTGAGTTCGTGTATTAACATGCGCAGCTCTTCCTATAACATATTACTGCACAATAAAATAAAAATCATATTCAAACGTAAATATATGTTCCTTCAAAAAATCACTTCGTTTTGTGTAAGCGTGTTAATTTTTAAATATACATCTCCAACTATTGTGCTCATCATCAGGAGGTCAAAATTGTATCATACAGCATCTAGTATCATCACACACTGTAGGTGGCCGTCCGGTGCACAGGTCCTCTCCCAACCTGTGCACCGGACGGCCACCTACAGTGTGTGATGATATCGGATGCTGTATAATACAATTTTGACCTCCTGATGATGAGCACAATAATGCTCGAAACATGTGGAGGAATATAATAAACTTGTTACATATCAAGAATTTGTGCATTAAGTTGGTCAGTTATTAAGATTAAGTCTCCAACGAAGTTATTCTTCCGCCTTTTTCACGGATAGCGACACAATTTAATCGGTAAACTTCTAACGAGTACATCACAACAGTCCTACCTGTAGGTATTGACGATATGGAAAATAAAAAAGGAAATACTCGTTTGCTAAAAGACTCTTGAGCATTATTCCATGCTTGATAAACTACATGAAGCCTCGACTTTTTCCCAATAGTAGAAATATGATCCACAACACAGAGACATATCATCTGCAAAAGCCTTTGTTACACACTTTTTCATTTTCCGTGCCTTTTAAAGTCGCTTTATTCTATGAAATCATCAGCCATTTGCGACTCTACTAATACGTCTGTGAGGTATGATCTTCTTTGTTCTGGACGAATACAGTCTCATTTTGCATTGTACTGTCTAGGATTCTTGAATAATCCACCCACTTATATGTGAAAGAATTTGTTCGATCTGTTTTAGGTAATTTTGGAGCCCCGATGGGTCTGTCAGTAAAACACAGTCTACAGATCGGACGAACCGAGTTCAAATCTCGGTAGGGCAAAATAATTATTTTTATTACTACAAGACCCCTTTCCAGTACCATACGGGGCTCTTAGAACAATGGTAAAAAATCAGAAACAAGATACTGATCACGACACTTTGCAACCAGTGTCAGTGTTCGGAGTACGTTGAAATGTACCCCGCAGCTTTTGGGACGTGTTGCTTAGATACAATGAAAATCTCGTTTCCTCTTCCTAAATATGTCTTCCCATATCTTTGCATTTTTCCCTACAATTAAAAGTATGTTTCGAAACGTTAAATTCATGCTATTATAATAACACTGTTTGGTTGAAAAATTACTTCCATGAATCAAGCGTCTAACTGAAGGGTTTCATAAAATATGATATGCAAGTAACTCTTATTTCCTTCTTGTTCTAGATTTTTGTTTATAAACATTTTCACATATCAACTGTAATATGAATATTTAAGAGCAAGTCAAGACAACTTACATTACTGTCCCGCAGTAATTTTTGCTGAATTACACGTATTTGACTGCAGATCTCGACCAGAATACGAAGGTCCAAGAGACTACATCGACCCCGAGGACCACTGTAGACCAGCTGCTACTTGGACAAACAATCTTGCCGACCTATACACCACCTGAAGGCACTCACATACAAACCGATTCTGGACATTCTAAGGTAATGAACACTCCCCTTATTTTCAGGTGAGATATCCCCCTTGTGTTTCAATAGTATAATATGGAAATATGAAATGTCTAAAATGTAGCCAAACGCATCTTTCAATTAGGTCGTTTATTAACAATCATATCCTTTCAGCTACATGTTTCGGCTCGCTCAACCGGAACCATCTTCAGGCTGATTTTTATAAAGGTAAACAATTATAATTGGTATACTTGGTTAAGAGATATCGTAACCAACAATTGTACGTGTTTACCTTTATAAAATTCAGCCTGAAGAGGGCTCCGGTTGAGCGAGCCGAAACATGTAGCTGAAAGGATATGATTGTTAGTCAACGACCTAACTGAAAGTTGTGTTAAGTTGTGTTAGACATTTTAGACATTTTATATTTCCATATTATACTCCCATATTGTTACACAATACATAACTTTTGTGTCTTCTTTCTGATTTTCTATCCCTGCATGTCAATAATTATCTCTTGCGTGTTTCGTTATTTCTTATGTTAAATGGTAGCGGATAATTTATTTTCATGGTCTTTTTCCAGAAATTATATAATTGCCACAAGGTGCTCAAGAGCATAAAATCAAGAAAGTCACCTTCTATGTCGCTAGTATGAGTCAATAAAATGTAAAAAATCAGACACTTTTTACCCGCGTTATCTACGGAGGAAATTTCTACGTCGATATTGATAGACAGACATACTGAATAGACATCCACACAAATGTTGTATCGAAATTATGGAGAGACAAAACTGAAAGATATTAAAATTTTTATCTTATCTGAAATCTTACTAAATCCTAGGAAGACTTTTGACTTTTTTAAAGTTTGGTACAAGTTTCTTATATTTTTCGAAGCAAATAAAGAACGGGAGCTATCACATTTACGTCCCCTCTTCTTAATTTGAACATTTTTTAACCTCAAATAAAACTTTTGTGTGGAAGAGTTACATGCGCCCTTATCGGAATACGAAAAAAATATCGAACCTCTCTACTACAGGGCAATTGTATGTATAACAGACGTGAATTTTCAATATACGAACATCACGATAATGAAATATATCACTTGGTAAACAATGCAGTTGACAGGTACTGGGATACGTACATTTATTCTTGGTTTGACTTATCACAGTGGAAGACTACACTCAAATGTTTCTCAATTTCTCAATGAACCTTAACTTCTAAAATAAGATGAGGTAAAAATAATAATAATAAATAATAATAATATTTATTAAATGCAATTGGGTTGTCATCCGGTAGCAGTGGTTATTTTACATGTATATAAAGTATGAAATTGGTCACTACTAAATTTAAGTCGGAAGGGCTACATGAGAAGCATGTAGTGGAAACTTGGAATCTTGGGAACCATCTCAGAATTTGCTTATAGACACAGGGAAACTAACAAAAACCTGTGTCGAGGTGGCCGGTCGCAGGACCTTCCGAATACTAACTTCTAGCCACCAGTTCGACGAATGGAATACATATACTGTATACTATATCCCAGTCGTCACAGTGGAAGCATTCCTCATCACCAAGACCAAAGAAGGCCCGCCAAGTGCGCAGCAACGTCAAAGTGATGCTGACTGCTTTCTTTGACTCCCGCGGTGTGGTACACCACGA
>Ga0123354_10013254_pt1 | contig 12787 bp, 9 predicted proteins | sample TergutLab28metaG_2_FD_97872 | JGI IMG/M metagenome (GOLD analysis project Ga0123354, IMG submission 97872) | Labiotermes labralis P4 segment gut microbial communities from Petit-Saut dam, French Guiana - Lab288 P4 | ecosystem: Host-associated > Arthropoda: Insects > Digestive system > Gut ...
CCCCCCCCCCCCCCCCCCCCCCCCCCCCCCCCCTCACCCAGCCCTGAAGATGCAGAAAGTAAATTTCTCTAGAATGTTAGAATCCACTTACATTTCTATATGTTGTCACAGCCCTGAAAACCTGACTTACTGTTGTACAAACATTAAGTCTATGTATTACGACTTTTGTGTCACTGAAAGCTACATTTAAAATCAGTACATGTAAAGACCATCTCTTAAAATAATACATTGCACATAAAAAATATTCTTCTTTGTATTGACAGGTAACTGTAGCTGGTAAAACAGTACTAATAACTGACTGCAGCTCAAAGGTTGGGTATGCAGTTGCTCGCCAATTGGATGATTTGGTAAGTTTGAAACTAAAATAAGTCTCATGTGTTGTCCATATAATTACTGCCTTAGGTTACATGTAAGATAAATGATCTCCATTTTATTGCTATGTGGTAATCTTTCATTTCATGTTTCAACTATTCCCAGTTTCATCTTCAGAACCAATTTGGACATGTATTGTTGATTTGTGAACAATTTCCTCAGGCTTGAGCTCAATGTGTGATGTGTCAAACAACTAAAACTGTGGAAACATCCATCCAAACACACTTATTCTTTCTAGCACTACAGCCCTTCAAGTTTGACCTTGGCTTCACCCACAAAACATGCCCATTTTCATCTCACCAAAGCTCTTGTTCTCCATATTTTCACACCTATATTACAGTAAAAAGGAATAAACAGGAACTTCACACCACACACCCACCTAACCAGGAATTACATATACGGCCACATGTACCAAGATTTTATCATAACAACACACTACTATATTGTATTTTATCATTTTAATAATTCATAACTTTAGCTAACACAACTTGCGAACTCCCTGAATTTTGTGTATTAACACTGAAACATGCTGGAATAATTTTAATATAAATTTACACAACTTATTTGTGCATATGTTGGTTTATAATAAACATTTATTATTCAATATGCATGTTACATTTCTACATACAAAAAAACTTTTTTAAGAATTAACAACACTTATGGTGGGTTTTAACAGTGTTTTGAAATCTCACACTCTGAATTATGGCTATGTTTTGGAAGATGTCGGTGTGTCTTATGTTTATTGGACCATGCATCATTGTGATAGTTGGAGAATAAAAGACCAACTTGATGTCACTTACTATTTTATTTCACTTCTTATGTGCTCAACATGTTTTGGACATTAATATATCCATCATCAGGAGCTTGCAACTATTCTGTTGAATTACCACATTGGTTGTATTGTTCTTGTTTCGATGTGTGTTGGAGTTTCGTTGGTTGGTTTGGAGTGGTATCCATGTTGCAGGCTGAAGCCTGCAACACGGATACCACTCCAACACCTGATGATGGATATATTAATGTCCAAAACATGTTGAGCACATAAGAAGTGAAATAAAATAGCAAGTGACATCAAACTGGTCTTTTATTCTTCAAATGTTGGTGTTTATCTGAGGTGATGACCAAATTCTCAGCTTGGGGGTGACATTTAGCCTTGTATCTACCCTGGAAACATATCATATCAAGGGCTCACAATCTTTGTAAAGTCATGCTGTTACCAGTGACTGAAAAACAGACAGTTACATCCCTACTTCTAGCTGGAATTTTACTCTGTTATCTATAGTTGTTTTTATGTCAAATTTAAATGACACCAAATATAAGACAAAATTCTGGGACATTGTACATTTGACTTGTCCTGTTAAATTAGTTTGCAGTAGGCCAGTGCTATAAGCTACAGGCTGCCCTTTGTTGTAGGGATTCACAGTGTTTGCTGGCTTCCAAGACAAAGACAAAGGAAGCACAAGTGCAAAGAAACTGAAGGAGGAGTCTTCAGGACGTTTGCACCTATTGCAGCTGGATGTGACCTCAGAGAAAGAGATATTAGCAGCTGCAGCTTATGTGAAGGAGAACTTACCTCATGGAACATCTGGTAAAACGGGAAGAACAAAATGTTTCTTTTAGCACTGATATACAGAATTCAAACATTCTAATGCTTGGAGTGGTGCCATGCAGCAGTAGAAAGATGAACTCTGATTTGTAGTACACACAGTTTTAAAATGCATTCTACTGATTCTTTATCTGCAGTTGGTCTCCAAGTTATTTTTATTAAGTGCATTCATTTGTTAACTTTACTTGTGAAACTGTTTCTCCCCTGTAAACATTCATTCTTACCAAGATATGAATGGCACTGCAGAGTTTTCATGTTAGACAGGTGCAGCAGTAATATCTGCTATATGTGTTATATAATTGTGCATGTTGAGTAGCACAGATCTGAGATGCAGGCTCACACTATGGTCTTCAAGTGTACAGATGTGAGGCTAGTAGGTGAGTTGTTGTCGAGAAAGATTCCACATCATTGTCATAACCTACTGCACCAAACCACTATGAGTGCAAGGCAAGATGATGCAATATATGCCTGCCATAGTGATGTATGAACAACCACCTCTGTTAGGACACATTGCAGAAATAGGCTCAGAACCATTCTGGATGCTTTGGAGTAGCGAAAAGTCTGATGTGAATTGAACCCAGATTCTTCAGTCATCCAGCCAGTTGTCTAGTTGATCACTGATTTAAACGCTGCAGCTTGAACAACATAAATGCACGGCTGCAGTTTCAGTACGTAAATTGTGAAGACAATGTTTGTGAAATGTATGGAGTGTACAACTCTATCTGCATGCTAAGTGCATTGGGAATTTTAATCAGATAATTTTAAGGAAACATACAATTCCAAAGAAAATAACAAAAGTACAGACAAATTGTTGATGTTTCTCTACATTCCACAGGTCTTTGGGCTGTTATCAATAGTGCAACATGGGCCTCGTTTGGTGAGGTTGAGTGGGTACCTTTTGCAGTGTATAAACAGGCAACAGATGTGAATCTCCTAAGTGTAATCAGGATTACTCAAGTTTTCTTGCCACTTGTTCGTAAAACCAAAGGTTAGTATGTGACTGGAAAATGATGTTACAACTCCAATTTTAAATGTTTCACTGTATGATATTCCATAATTTTAGGGTTCCAATAATGAAGTTATTGAGATTCCTACAAGTATTTCCATCTGTATCTACACCTTGCAGCAATTATACTGTGTGAATAGGAACGTTATGCCACCATGAAAATTTATATTTCACAGCTGCAACTTTCAGGTTTTGCCAAAGTTGTTCAGTGAACTGGCCAGTTACAGCAGTAATCTTAGTACGATGGCATTTAGAGTCATCACCTACTTCTGCGTGCAAACAGCAATGTAAAGGTTTACAACTTTCACTACAAACTACCTTAGCCAGTGTATTCAATACAACACCATTCCACAAATTTTCCAAAAGGCTACAAGCCACCTTTAAATTTGATGTGCCAAAAGGGTGACATGAAGCAAGTTCCATACCAAGGGCTTACAAATAATTGGTGCCACTTTACAAAATTTAGTTTCCTGGGTGACCTGGACCCCAGTATTTGTGCCCCCTGCAAAAAAGTATGTACCCATTGTCATGATTACCTTTATCATCACTTTCATAACATTTTTTTTCATAGGTCGCATAATAAATATTGTCAGTATTCTCGGTCGCATTGCAGCACCTCTACGTTCTCCATACTGTACAGTAAAATTTGGAGTGGAAGCTTTCAGCGACTGTCTGAGACTGGAAATGCGACGTTGGGGAGTGGATGTCATTGTAGTGGAACCTGGTGATTACACTACTGGTGAGCAGAACATTTATGTATTAAACACTTTATTACCCAACTAGTGCACAATATATATCATGTAGATACAATTAAAAGTATAAAATATTTAAAAGTGCTCCAACATGTTTCGGATCACTGTATATATACAGTATATATACAGTAAATTACACACACACTATGGGTCAGAATATGCTACCATAACACCGACCTTGTCCATGTCAACGGACACGATAGAATCATTCTTGTTATTTTTAGCCAAACTCTGTACAAGGCTCCCTGATGATGGATCCTCTGTGATCCAAAACATGTTGGAGCACTTTTAAATATTTTGTAATTTTAATCATATCTACATATTATATACTGTGCATTATTTGGATAATAAAGTGTTTAATTATCATTGATGCATGGTGCAAACTTGAAGATTAGAACATTTATGTAATTCACAACTTAGCATACATGGAAACCTGGCTAGGCCAATTATTAAAGCAGATGGCTACAGACAGAATGACAAAGGTTAACCATCAGGTGCAAGGATTTCTTTCTTTACCATCACATCCAGACTGACTGTGAAGCTTACCCATGCTATCAAATGGGACTCTTTCTGCAGGTAAAATGTGGCCAGAGCATAAAGCTTATAGCACACCCCCATCTAGTGTTGAGATGAAGAATATGTCTCTTCCTGTTTGGTTTACTTAAAAACAGAGACATGTTTACCTACTGTACTATGAAACTTCCTTTGAATCTTTTTTGTCTTCAGTTGTGGCCAATCACACTTTCCTTTTTTTTTACGCTGACCTCTAACCAGCTCTGCTCTTCTCATCTTCTGAGTCATAAATCATAAATACCACCAGGATAATACACAATTTTATTTCCAGCCGGCCCCAGAAGATAATGGTCTAGCACAAATTTAATTTACATACTTGCCCATGAAATATTCCTCTTCTAATAGCATCTTCCTTTCAATCTAAATGTTTCCTGCATACTTAAAAGCACATATTTTCTTTCATTTTAGGAAATGCATGGTTTACAGATGAAATACTGCTGGCTCAAGCAAGGCATATGTGGAAATCAATGAGCATTGAAGCACGAGCTGAGTATGGAGAAGATTACTTTGAGCAGGCAGTTCGAAGTCTGGAAACATACACAAAAGGAGAAGTAAGTTTGTACCTGGCACAAAGACACATGTTGTTCTTATTTATCTCACTTTAAATGAAACTCAGAAGGTTGTTTAAGGTACTGTGTAGCTTCTGCAGTGAAAATATCAGTGATCTGATACCACAAGATGTTAGGAGTTCAAACTGGGCATTTTACTATTGGTGTAAGAAAATTATGTACTGACAGTCCAAGTACTTACCACAGCAGCCTGTCAGATGCATATTTGGTAGCATTTGTCTCATATATGTCTGCATTATAATTCTTTTATCTGCACAAAGCTGTTACTTATACAACAATTACTTGCTTTTTCAGGAAACTGATTTGACCCCTATGCTCCATTCACTGACTGATGCTGTGTGCCGCACTTTTCCCCTGTCTCGCTACACATCTGTCACCCGTTCTGAGAAATTTCAGGCATTTGTTGCTGATCACCTGCCACGATCTGTATATGACATTATATATACATGAACACACTTCCAGAACAGTGACAATGCTTTCATACACAATAACGGTATATATAGGCAATGTAATTAAATGTGTCATTGAGAAAAGCAAAGTGGACATGTTCACAGATACACTAAAAAATACTATTACTCGGTGTTACATGCGGTTATAGTTTACAGTTGTAATTACATGTGCTGTGGTCATGTTGGGCTTGAATACCAACTTTAGAAGCAAATAAAAGTTAATGTAAAGTATAGAACAACTTGCTGTGTACAGCAGCAGAGAGGGTGAGAATATCAGATGTTGGATGAAAGGATAAGAAGCAGAGTTCCACATTGCATTTAGCCTCACCCCAGTCCAGTGTTTTTCCATGCCATGGTTCTCTGTCCCATTTCCACCACAAGTAACATGCTTTGGGGTTGTGTCTAAAAGGAAGCATTGACCTGATTTTTGTCCAAACAGACCTTTAGGTAAGTCAAAAGAGAAATGACATTTATTACACTTTGCCTGGGTCCTAGATGGTTCACATGAAGGGCCCTTCAGTGTAGATATTCAGCTTTTAAGTTTTCGGGATATGAAAACTAATTTCGCCATGGCTGAAATAAGGTACATGTGATAATGATCTATGCAATTTTTATTGAGCCTTAAAGAATGACCTTATATCTCATATTGTCAAATATTGGCTTTTATGTTTGTTGGTTTGTTTGTTTGTCTGTCTGTTTCTCATACATCCTATAAATCTAGGAAGGGTTAAAAACCTTATGGATATAGAAAAAGTCAATACAATAGATAAAAAATATGTGTAGTAACAAGAAATGCATAAAAAGAGAAGAAGTTTGACTGTGATTACATTGAGTTTATAATTTATTGTGTACACATGCATGCAAACAGTTACAAATATAACTATATAATATGAACATTCAAAACTGAGAAAGTATGTGACGAAGTTTGTATGTCATTTCATTACAACCTTCAGAGCAAAATTGAACAGTAACAGTCAATTAGTTCCAATGGAACAGTTATGATAATGAGCCATGGACTGTCATTCTCTATTTACTTTAAAGTATTCATCAAGTGAAAAAGTATTTAGAACAGAGGAAACTTTTTAATGCTGATTGTGAGCTGATACTACAAGAGCCATCACTGACAACCTTGTGTGAGATATGAGGTTCTCACAATGGTGCTGCTGAAAGTTTAAGTCTTGTGGTATGTACCTAGTGTCAATTCAATCTACATAGCAAAACAAGCCAAAAGACCTGAATTTTACAGTGTCTTTGTTTGGCAATTGGTTACTCCGAAGGTAGTAACTGTGATATATTTTTCGCCACTTCCAGTTGTTGAAAGTTGATTTCTCGTTTTTTGCTGTTCTTTGATCAAAAGAATTTTGGCAACTAGAACTGGGGGGATTCATAAAGCTCATCATTGATTTTCATTTTGCACCCAGATTAATGTCTGGAGCTATACCTCCACTCCCCAATATGCTATAATGGCATAATGTGTAATTAACTACACTGACAATATTGCTTTTACCTTTACCATTGTGACAATTATTCCCTCCTCCTTTCCCATTGCATAAACCTCCTGACAAAAGAACTACACCAACACGGCACATATTTCTCTATGTCCCGTGTAGGGAACGACTGTCTAGAACAAAATTTCCAGTTTTCACGTCCGTGACTATGAAAATTGCCGTCACGCGACGTTTCGGAGGAACTCACACTTCTACCTACATGGAGTTCGTTCCCGCAAAACGTCGCGACAGAAACTTGCACAGACTTTCGGTCGTCTCATTCAATATAACACAAAACTAGTTCAATCACACTCCTTAGTATAATTGATCGTGTATGGGCCGTGCATTACACATGGGAACTTTTCTTTCGCGAGTCTCTTCAAACCCGCGAATTAATGACGATTTATGGTAGGCGTGTGGCATGCACACGGCAGGTTATTTCAGGTCATGCCGAGAAGTGAAACTGTTTTGTGAAACGGTTTGATTCCCTATTGTATGCACGTGCAACAGTTCTAAATCTCTACGATACGGCTGAGACTTTCTGAAGGTATATTTCTTTGCTTATATTACGTTTGCAGCCCTGTATGTATTCCTCGAACAAGGTGGGTAGCGGTTCGTGTTAAGGGTGCGTAGTTGTCAGCTGATTGTCAGTTGTGGTTTGTTTCAGCCGAAATTTAGGGTATGTGTATTCACATATAAGAGATTATCCTTCGTCGATACGGATCATAAGTAAAAAACTGCACAACGTGTGTGAAATTTAGTCCACTTTTGTGTGAACGCGAATCCATGTGCGTTAATATAACCAAATTTCGTGGGCTTTTACTTTACCTTATATTCACAAAATACCGAACGAATTATGTGTAACTAATTAATAGACGTCTGAAGTAGAGGTGGGGAACATACATGGGTTGTGAGTTCGTCGCCACCGAAGCAAGTATTGATTATATGAGGCGTGACAGGGTAATGACCCAGACTGTCCACGACCTACCTGAAATTGTTGGTACCTCCAGAGTTCACACTGTTAGTCTTGTTTGGATAGTGACAGGACCTAGTCTTGTTTGGATAGTGACAGGACCCTAGTTTTCCTTTATGATACGAACTATTTTTAGTTAGTGCCGCCTGTGAATTTTGTCCAGTACTGGTAACCTAGGTGAAATCGGTTTTTAAGTGCTCAAGGTAAACTGAAATCCGTATGATGATATTACATGCCGTTTTGGCGTTGTAATTCATGAAACCACGTGTTAAAACTGTGCGTTTGTAGTGACTTAAGAAGTGTTTTTTCTAAATCTCATTTTGCAGAACTAGCCTAAACATAACCTTTCAAATTCATTGTAACCCATAGATCTCCTAAAATAAATTTGTGTGTGTTTTATACTTGTAGTTTTTATTATTGTTTGCAGTTTTGTTTTTTAGTTTTTATTTTAGCTTTTCATTTTTTTAGTGTTTTCTGTATTTTCACGTGTTAGACAATAATGTGTCCAACTAAATGCACTTGCACCCGGTTGGCATTTGTCATCATCATCATCATCATTATCTACATATTGTGGCCCTTCTAGGTCATCATCTGGGAGAACCAGGGACATGAGAAAATACTGCATGCATAAAACGTTAATGTGCATCATGACTAGCAAGTGCAATTAAAATATTCATAGGACATAAGAATGAGTTAAACATTTGGAATATGAATGTTGATGTTCTAAGAAGTACTTCACAATTTACATGCCACAGGGTGAAACATGACATATATCCAGCAAAATTTGCTGTTAACTGGTACCAAAAGGCTTAAAAGTTAATAGATTTTTCAGCTACCTCAACCACTTATTCTGATACAATAGTAAATATTACAATAACCAGTCATTCATTCACTCATTTTCCAGAGTTTGCACTGAATTGGGTCAGACATAGATGGAATTAAATACAGAGAATTCTTCAACTGGGAATGGCGTACCTTTCAAGGTTGTTGACTTAACACGAGAAAAGAGGAAGGGTGTTGTGGCAGCCACATTACAGGATCTTATTATTCGCGGTATGATGTAACTTATGTTGGTAATATATTCAATTCTTAGCTGTGATATTCTTCCAAAGTGTGCATTTGCAGTTAATTTGAATTTTCTTTGTCCTTGTTTTAGCTCGCGATAAAATGGGCCTTCCAACGGATGTTCCTGTGAAGGTTGTCTTAGAGCAGGATGGCACAGAAATTGATGATGACGAGTACTTCAATACGATGGAGAGAAACACCACCCTTATGATTCTGATAAATGATCAGAAATGGTTACCTCCTGGAAAATTACCTAGGTTAGAATAAACTGTTATTGTCTGTAATGCAGTAAGTATGGGGGACTCTTGATATGAGTGCAAAATGTATGGATTGTGACACAGGTATGCCATGCACATCAGTTTCAGAGTTCTAGGATATCTGGTTTCTGTGTATACAAAGTAAATATTATACTGAATGTTTTTTAAAATCATATAGCAATTGTCTTTGAAGAATTGTTCAGTCAAAGCATTGTCTAAAAGACTTAGCATAATTGTAATGTTGTTGGGTCACAGAATGTACAAAATCTCTCTGGTCGTTTCTAGGTACCAAATAATAGTGGATGAACCGGATGCTAGTGGGACATATACAAAAAGAGATTTGGGTGGTTTGGTAGAACGTTTGCAAGGAGATCTTACTCATATATCATTGCTTGGAGGAAAAGACCTGGAATTGTTGAGTGATATGGACCCTGAAAGTTTAGCGGACATCATGCCTGATAAGTAAGTATAAAGAAGGCCTATTTTTTTACAAATCTTAACTCTTTGTTGCCAGAATTAAATTCCAGGTGCAATCTGCAGAGTGCCAGGATTTAAATTTTTTTGGACAGAACAATAATAACCAAGGTTAGTGGTGGCAGGAAACAAACTGCAACATGGCTGCACAAGAATGACCATAATTGGCCAAAGCTTATGCTGCATTGTAAGGAAATTTGGACCTCATTTGTAATGCAGCATATGTGTCATTCAGTGCCAGAGGACTCTTAGAGTCTCTGACATTGGAACAGATGTTTTTATTAAGGTTCTTTCTTTGTTACAATTCTTTCATAAGAAAATGCATGATGTATGCACTCCTGTACATGTGAACAAGTTAGGTTTCACAGGTCTTTTTTGTAAGCATTTTGTTTATAAGTCCAGTGTTGCTCCTGTCAGTACCAAACTCAGTTACACATGTAGTATTGTGCATATATCTTACAGTACAATGTATCTTACCATATATTCTTAGGTTTTGGCTTTGGAGCACAGGGAGTGGGTTTCAAGTTATGTAATCTCTACACTTGTATGAGGGGATGCTGATAAGTCCTTAGCCTGACCAGGAAGGAAACAAGCTACAGCAACCATACTCTGGATTTGTTCAACATACTCCCCACGAAACTCAATACACTTCTTAGCACAATGCTGTAACTTTTGCAAGCCACTCAAAAAAAATTCAGAAGGTTGTCCGTCCAACCAGGTCTCCACAGCAGCAATGACCTCCACGTCAGATGAAAAATGGCGACCTTTCAATTGTTTTTACAGTCCAGGGAACAGGCGGTAATCCAATGGGGCCAGATCCGGAGAATAGGGTGGGTGATCAAGACACTGGAAGCCCAGGTAGGCCGGTTTCTTCTGGGTTGCAAGTGCCTGGTGAGCCGGGGCATTGCCATGCAAGAACAAGACCCCTTGGTGACCTTCCTGCGGTGTTTTTCCTTCAAAGTATCCTTCAATTGCACCAGCAGAGATGAGTAATACTCCACGTTGATAGTTTGGCCCTTAGGAAGATGATCAGTGAGGAGGATGCCGTCAATCCCAAAAAATCGAGGCAAGAACTTTTCCAGCGGATTTTTGCACTTGGAATTTTTTGGGGCAGGGTGATCCGCTATGTTGTCATTCCATTGATTGTTGCTTTGTCTCCAGGTCATAGTGATATAACCAGGTTTCGTCCATAGTCACCAATCATGACAGGAAATTCTTTGGATTGTGCTGAAAAAATTCCAAAATTTGCTCAGACAACTAGCACCATTGACGTTTTTGATCTGCATTCAGGCATTTCAGGACCCACTTCACGGAGAGCTTCCGCATGTCCAAATCTTCATGAATGATGGACCCAACCCGCTCATGTGAGATGCCCAGTTGCTCAGCTATTGAGTTAACTGAAATTCGATGGTCTTCCAAGATTAGCTTATGAATTTGATCAATAATCTCCGAGGTGATCACTGTTTTGGTCATCCAAGACGAGGCGCATCACAGGTGGAAAAATCGCCATGTTTAAACTGGGCCACCCAGTTTTTGACAGTGGCATACGATGGTGTATGTTCTCCAAATGTTTCAGTCAGAATGGCGTGAATTTCCTTCGGCACCTTGCCTTGCAGAAAAAAAAACTTGATGACACCTCACGCCTTGATGTAGTTGAAATTGCGCACATCGTCTGGCATGCTTCCTTTCAGCCTCCTTAACAAGAAAAGACTTGTGATTCGGCACATGAACAGACCCCTCTTTCCAATGACACTATCGATTCCGTCCTACGACATTGGAAAGTAGGTTGGGCTAAGGACTTATCAGCACCCCCTCGTATATGCCAGTGGTTATTCATGTTCTGCAGATGTAGTTGCTAATTCCCTTTGGAGCTTGTGTTTGCCTGTCTGCTGTCGCACAAAACTCAGCAAGAGACGTGTGCACAGTGTGTGTCTTTCTGTCATTATAAGTCAATTTGTTGTAGGCAATAGCATCATGAACAACTGCTTTCACCTTAGTCACCCTTTCAGTGTTAGTGTTCTGGAACTCAAAACAAGCTAGTTTCTTGTCTGTGTTGTACTGACCTTCAGTCAACTGCATGGTGGTGAACCTCTTGTTTTGCCAAGCCTGTTGTGCCATCCCACTCATGTCATCCTCCAGCCTGTCTTGATCCACCTCTGTAAAATCCTTATTGGTCAATGTCTGAGTGTGACATTATGACAGTTACTTCCCCCAAATCCAAGTGCAGTTCCCTGCTAGTATCCATTGGATTGCAGATCCCAGAATCCACAGTCACCTCAAATGCCTAGATATGGACAGATTGGGGTCAGAGCTGCATCTGTATACCATTCATGTTGGAAGCTGTGATCTCACACCTGGAAGCATTATGCACTTAATTACCTTGTAATTGTTAGTCATTGTAGACCTGTGTCAGCATCACTTCACAGTCCCCTTTTGCATCATTCACAGCCTGCCTGAAAGTAGCTTTTGAAAGTAGCTGTGGCTGCATTCCTGTCTCTAGTGACCATTTGTCTTTATATTAGAGTTTTTAATGAGTTAATTTTTTTTTAAATTAGTGGAAGCATTAAAATTTAAGCATGAAACATTCTGAATGTGGTGCCAGTTACTTGAGTGGTTTAGATTCTGGCTTACAAGGGTTATGGTTATATACTCCTTAGCTAAGGGTACAAATTCAGGAGTTTTTTTTAATGAAACAACCAGGTAAAAAAAAAGTTTTAACTCTTCAAGTTTTATCCCCTAATTACAGGTTAGAACATAGATTTCTTGACAAAATATTTTAAGCGTCATGTGATTAACCCTCTGGTGGTTAATGTCTGGTTAAGTTAATGGCATTTAATGGCCTTCCTGTGCAGATCTCATTTGAATTCTGGTGTTCTGCAGCTCATGCTAGGCATTTAAATTAACCCTTGTTAATATTACTCATTCAGCATCTTTGTTGTGATACTTCTTTGTTTATATTTTGCCAGTAAACATTTTACATTTGTATTTTTTTCTCTTTCTTATGTTTTTAGATGATGAACTTCTTGTAGACATTTCTTTGAAGTACCAATTCAAGAGGGGGACCGCGGTGGCACAGTGGTTAAAGTGCTGTGCTACAAATCGGAAGGTCACTGGTTCGATCCCAGCTGGTGTCATTGGAATTTTTCATTGACATAAAATCCTTCCGATCGCACTATGGCCCTGGGGTCGACTCAACCTCTAACAGAA
>Ga0123354_10013255_pt1 | contig 12787 bp, 14 predicted proteins | sample TergutLab28metaG_2_FD_97872 | JGI IMG/M metagenome (GOLD analysis project Ga0123354, IMG submission 97872) | Labiotermes labralis P4 segment gut microbial communities from Petit-Saut dam, French Guiana - Lab288 P4 | ecosystem: Host-associated > Arthropoda: Insects > Digestive system > Gut ...
AATTAATGTGACTTTTTATAGTGTGACTTTAGCAAGGACGATATGGCTCCCTGATGATGGTCCTAGGACCGAAACATGTCGGAGCGTTTTAATGTTTTAATGTGTAAATTTTATATATGTGCATTAGTTGGTATAATAATTGAATAGGTTTAAATGGTTGGATACTTCGAAACGGAGACAAGTGGTGTATATAAATTTTTGGTGGGGGAGTGATATTGAAAGCGGTCATTTTGAAGACAGATAAGGAAATAAGAGACTTAGTTAATACGACATTGGGAATGTAGACTTGATGGACTAGCTCTGAGTCGTGTAAAATGGCATTTTGTATTAGCGGTGCTGGAACTTTCGGGTACATAATAACAGAGAGTTACTCGTTTAATTAAAGAAAACATATTTTTGTGAGTTGTACATTACTCTTTTCACCCACTACAGAATGATATAATTGATCTACAGATACAAACCTATCCATAATACGTATCTACAGATGAAATTCCGGGACGATCGGTATCTAAATTGATAGTTCAATCATAAATCACGACAGGCTTTAGTCTGATCACGGAACAAGGCTAGAGTCAACACGCTGTCCTTACACCTGCTCGCCAGTCGACCTCGCTGTTCTGCTCCACCTGTCCGCTGCCCATGACCTACCCTGCTGTGGTTAAGAACTCGGGACTCCGTCACCTGTAGCCGCTAATCTGACCTTGAAGAACGTGTATGGAGAGCAGCATCTGCTCCTCTGACCATCACGCCGTTCATTGATCGGGTTGTGTCGTAAGTGGTTAGGCGATAGAGCAAGCGATCCACTGACTGACCGACCGACCGACAGGTGAATATAAATTAACGGAGTGTTGACTGGATGACAGACTGAAGTATGGCCTGGTTTGCTGTGTGATGGATTTATGGATTTATAGATTTATAGTCGGGGTGACTAATTGAGAGCCTGACGATATTACTGTTTGAGTGATTGGTTGAGTGTTTAAGTTTTTGAGTGAGTGACCGACTTATTAGATGAAGTGTGAGTGTGATCAGCTTCTTGAGTAACCGCTTGACCGCGTGAGTGGTTGAGGAACTGCCGGACTGGCCGACCGTATGTCAAATGAGTGAAATCCACTGTCTTATTATAGTCTTCTGTATCTTCTAAGTGGTATCTTTGCCTGGAAATTCCCTACAGAACTTCTGTATGCATTTTACATTTCTCTCACGATCTGGCAATTTTATTCTTATTTATCTAGTCACCCTAATATTGTAATGTGTAGTGCCATACATTATGATTATCCTAATTCTGACATTCTCCAGTCACTTGTTATTTCATCTTTCTTAGGAAGAAAGTATTCCTTAACATTAAAAATGTAACAGGCCACGACGGTTAGATGGCGGTGGGTGGTCAACGCCACGCTCCGGCCGTTTTACGCCCGGAAAAGGAACCCGGTATCCATTGTACAGGAAGGTGGGTTGGGCACCAGGGCCGGCATGGACAGGTGCGAACAAATCTCGCTGCCACCGGAATTCGATCCCCGGACCGACCAGCCCGTAGTGTGGAGTCGCTACACCGACTACGGTGTTCCGTTCCTTAACGTACATTATATGAACTGAGCATCTGGTAGAGCGTCGTTTCGCATGACATTGTGTCAATTTGCAAAGTACATAGAAAGACGTTGATATTTTTCATGAAATATTTTCTCCACCACAGATTTCTGATGCCTTCAACATAGTCGCAGCATCCTTTTGGCAATATTGAACATGCGAACACTATTTCGCTTCTTATCCTTCAATTTCTTTTGTCTGCAATCTCTATGTCAGCACATTTAGTCCATTATTATAACTTTTTCCGCAATGGCTATTATTAAATCCGCAATAAAATCTAATTTTCGCGTATATGGACCATTTTTCCTCGTGGCGTAACAGTCCCGCTATTCGGTCCTAGGCCCCTCATTTTTGAGTTTTCGGTACCAGAACATGCCACACTCTGTAGGACTCCTCTGGACCAGAGATCGGCCCGTCGCAGACACCTATACCTGACAACACGCAATATTCAAAAGAGATAAACTTCCCAATGGGATTCGAACCGACAATCACAGTTAGCCATCGGCCGCAGACTTGGGCCTTACACCGCGCGGCCACCAGGATCGATTACTTACGATGTACCGGTTTGCCGGTCCTGTGACTGGAAGCAGATTTCATTAATATTATTTTTTAAGATAAACTGATGCTAGTGCGTGACGAGAAATACGGGAGGTTTAAGGATTGTTATTGCTCTACTCCCACTTTATTCAGAACGGGTTCGTCATACGGATGTCCATTCCAATGTATTTCCAAACTTTCCCGCTAGGTGGCACTGTGTGTCGGGTACTTCTAGTGCTTCCATCTGGTGAGAATAATTGAAATAGACTCCGGAAATAAGTAATCGATTCATCTCGACGCGTCGTTTCCGGCAAGGACTATCGAGCAAAGAAGAGTTGAATGTTTGCGGGACCTTAATTTCATGTTTTTATTTATCCTGGCATTTTGAAGACTGCATTAAGTGTTTTCAAATCAGTTATCATGACTTTCTGTGTTGATGAAGTGCTAATAATTAAGGTACAAGACGCTGTGAAAGAAATAGGAGCAGAAATACGCGGGGCAAACAACTTCACATGTGGAACGTCGAGAAGTACAAATGATAATAACGAAAAGAGGTTAGAATTTCGCTCTGTTTTACTGCAAAATTTGTTGTAAATTGTTAGGCAATACACAAATTCAATGACAGAGTTGAGGGCTCATCACAAAATTCACTTGTATTTAATGAAACATATACTAACCTGTATTCTCGAAAAAATGCAACGCTATCCCACATATCCCAAGGTGATCTATTTCCACGAGGTTTTACAACAGTAATTTTGAAGCGTGCGTTATACATGTCGCACCCATTCTGTCATTTCTGATTACCCCAACGATATTAAACGCAAATACATGTGATGAAGACCTCCGTAATACAGTTTTATTCAGAATATTAAAGTGGGTACCCTAACGTTCCAGGTTAGAGCTGATGGTAGCCATAGAAGACGTGATGCTAGGCATAGTGCGCAGTGTCGCAGAAGGCAAACCTCCCGTTCTGACGCTGCGGAACCAGAGAGACTGGAAAAACGTCACTTTCAGAGACTGGTGAGTACAACGTACGGCCGGCGGGACAGGTGTAATTTTTACTCTCTTCCCACAGACATTTTATTATGCAACTGTTCGCACCTTCAAAAGGTTACCTTGTAAATGCCGAAGCTTTCCCCCTTTGTATGATTTATTTCTTCACTGATTTTGCTGACCAATTGTCGTGCACTAATTTGTGATGCTGGAATTTCCCGGTTTATTTTTCATAATACATTATTCTATCCCTCATGTTTGTTAAGAAGGTCTGTCTCTGCGTTGGTACTGACGCAACCTTACCTGATGCTAACATTTAATCTCTTTTGCTAAGTGAGGTATTTAGTTCAACTTAACTGTGTATATGGAGGTGAAGGCCTAATGATATTAAAATTACAGTGTCCTGGCAAGTAACCGTGCGTGTATAAAGACGTCAGTACGGTATTAATCTTGATATTATCCATCCTCTAGTTTCCGAATTTACACGCTAACTCATCAACTTCAGGTTGGAGCTAAAGCCAGAAGGACAAGCGTCTACAGTCGAAGTCAGATTCGGTTCTAGGCGCAGTCGTGCTAAGTTCTCACTTATCGTCCATCTGCTGGGCATCATGCACCGTCTGCTTTTTTCGCGGTCCACCTGCACCCGCAGGTAGGTTTAGCACCTTAGCCGCTGTTATGAAAATATTTATGTCTAAGTGATCCCAGAATGATTACATGTGTGAAAGTGTATTTTAGCCTTTGAACTTACACTTCAACTTTTATTGGCCGATAAACGTCGGGTTGTTAAGGTGATAGCCACTTCGCCAATGAAACATGATGTTTGCAAATCGTCTTTCTTACTAAACCACTTATTGACGATTTGACTTGTGTAAATGTCGGCCTAACTCTATAATCACAGATTTATTGGTGACAAAATTTATATCTTCTTAAGTTTGTGAAAAAGTTATAATACGCCACCACTTAAGAGGTCCTTCGGTGCAAGGTGGATAAACGTACGGACATACAAATAAACATGTCTACCTATTTATGTTGTCTTAAAATTACGTGCCGTGTTTTTGTAATTTATTGAAGCTGCATGGGTAAAATACTTGGCACTGGGCACCCCTGACAGAAAGGCATACCGGCACAACTGATTAGAAAAGTGGTGGACGTGGATATCTGAAATTGCAACTGTGCAGCCTCTACGGCAGACAAGTCATGACTCTTGATGTCGGCAGGGAACTCTACTATCAGAACGTGGGTCTGGTGGGCAGCCAGAGACTGCTTGACTCCGCAGTTCGCGATATTTGCTGCCTTCTCAAAGTCCCAGCCTGGAGTCTAGGAGTCACAACCACATCCAAGGGATTAATCGCTGGTCCTGTGTCGCTGATGATGGAAGGTGGTGATGTCATAGACTGCATGGCACCGGGAGGTGAGTCGTGCTGGATTTCAGAATCGATGCAGGCTTTAGCATCGACGTGAGAAAAACCAAATTTCTGTGACTTGTCTAGAAAGACACTAGTTGTGATGATTATGCGCTGGATTTGTAGTGAAAACGGACATGTGTGACATCTTTACCGATTGTGATGTCACAAAAGGCTCAAGGACGTGTGTCTGTTTGCAGACTGTATGATTTAATGAGAGCAAACTGCCTTTCCCTACGCATTCTGACCACTTTTGTGGTAGTAACATACTTCCGGAAAATGACTATGTTATAAGGATGTAGTAACGCAGTTTGATATTTTACAACACATTATTTTATTGTTAGTAAAATTGATATTCTGTAAATAGGCCTACGACCGGCATACAACTTACCACTTCAAAGAAATTAAAATACGTATAGAGATTATTAAAAATGTGCTGTGTCATCTTGAAAACGACTTCCAAAATATCAAAGTCATTACTAGATCCTTTTGCTTTGTGCATATTCCTTGCTAGCGTCATCAAATTGATGGACACACTCCACAGAAAGCAAGAGCTGACAGAAGTCATGTTAATATGAAGCCTATACGTTGTCCGCGTAAAATGCAGAACACATTACTGTGTAAGGTGAAGATGAAAATTGTTATGTAATCATGTTGCCCAAAAGATATGGGCAGGGGAGAATTTGATTTAAAATCCTGCTTAAGTTTGCTTAGTCAGCTTCTCTGTTTTCAAACTGCTATCCTCAGTGGACCTCACAGAGCTTAAGGAGGAGTTTAGTCTGCTGATGTTGATGGGTAGAGAAGCAAGTACAGTCGATAACAAAATCGTACTGTTGCGTAAATTTGTACAGAAGACCTCTGGCTGTGTTTCTTAAAATTTTAATGAAACACCACGTTTACTGCGTTATCTTGTTGTTTATGTTGCGTAAAATATGGGATGATAACTGACTCAGCCCTTTGACGCCTGGTGTTCATTTTACGTGAGAGCGCATATTCAGAACACTTGTATGTTTCTCCCAGTTTTGTTGCAGTGAGTATATAATGAGGAATGCGATGTCTAGATCAGAAATTCTAGTATTCTCATCCCTGATTTTAGTCTTTTACCGTAGATGGGCTTGAAGTTATAGAAGTTTTCTGTTCGTGTCTTCCCTCTCTTGAGGCAAGTGCATTGAAAGAGTTCACGGCAACTTTCTTTATCGTTTCACAGGTCGTTATCGTTCCAAGCACTGCTTTTAAGATAGCTTTTGAAGTCGCTTTCCTGGAAATAGTTTGGAGGGACATAGAAGAATTTCGTTCAGCAGAGCGGGTCTCTAGGCCAAGATTGCTCTTTCGCTCGGAGACGACTTACAGAATTGCATAATTATTTGTTTATAGTTCATATTTTTGTGACTGTTTAGATTAGGCATTTGTAGAAACGCAGACGCCGTAGGTTCTTGCCAAAATTTCTTGTTTAGATTCATCCAGGATGAAACTTTGAAAGACATTTATTGAACAAGAAGTTCAACTTACGTTGCTCCTCTTTGCGAGGGGCGGGGGGGGGGCGCCCCTCGCAAAGAAAGTGAAATTGTTATCGATAAAAACAGATTCAGTCTTTCTGTTTTTAATTCATGTGGAAGAAATGTTTGACTTCATTAGTGATAAGCCTAACTCGAATACTAAACACAGCCTTGTTTTGTTAAAGGGGTGCTGATCCCCCAGGATGTGCACAGAGTGGTCCGGCTGGAGTCGAGTGCCCGATTCGTGCTGCTAGTGGAGAAAGATGCTACCTTCCAGAAGCTGCTAGATGAAGGGATGCTGGTTAGGCTGGGGCCTTGTGTTCTGATCACTGTGAGTTAGGGCAAAGCCACACTGATGTGGACAAAACCGACTGAAACCTCTGCAGTGAAATCTATCCAAAGCTTCTTCAAAGCGAACGGCCCAACAGTAGTAGAAAGAAATACAACCTACTAGTCCAGTAGTTTTCGTGATTTTGTATGATTCAGACAAAGATGTATTTGTACCTTAGTTTTGGAATGGCTTACGAAATATCCTAAGTGTAACAGTGCATTTTTGGTGCTTCCTATAGATAAGAAGGGAAAGACAGAAAATGCTGTTTTTCTTTGTTGACGGATATCCGACAACTTTAAAACAGTTTATAAAACTGTACAGGACGGACGAAAGAAAACTTTGAGCAATTACTGTAATTAGTTGGTCCTGCATTGAAGAAAACGGGATACAAATTTTCGAACAACTGTTGACCCAGACAAGTTGTTGGTCACAGCTAATTATTGTTTATATTGTTGTAATCGTTCGACGTAAAGGATTTAAGACATCACGTGGGAACGTATACGCGGTAGTTTGGTAGGATTCCACAAAATTAAATTAATTAATTCAAATGAAAGGTATTAAAATATTTAAGTATTTGATAAGAATATTTTGACGAGCAGCTACCTGTGGAAGGTTACATTGTTGATGGAAGACCCTTGTTATGATATGTATTTGCCTGTTGCAGTGAGGGCTATCAGCTGTACTGGAATGCTGCAATGTACACTTTGTATGTAAGTTGAGGCAATAACTTTGTTTTCTTCTTCGTGAAACAAGTTATTCTTGGAAGACATAAAATATCTGTTTAAATTTAAGTTTCCTCCTCTCTGAGATTTTTTATATCTGAAATGAGAGATTTAAGAAAAATAAAGTCAGGTTTGTCTTTTCCGTTATTGGCTTCGAAAGTCAATGAGCCCTGCTACTCTGCGTGCAGCTGACAGTAATTTGAGAGTTTTGAAATTCCGGGATGCCTTTGATTCATCGCTATGTTGCTAAGTATCCTCGCTTTAAGGAGAGAATTTGATTTCCTCAGTTGATTCGTCATTTCCGGAAACATTATTTTCCGTATTTTCCATAAATATCATATCAAGATTGCATGTACTTCTGGCTGCGTTATGCTTACCTATCAAGTCGGCGAAGAAGGACATGGTGTCAGCAAGATAGCACTTTTTCTTTTTCTTCTTTTTCTTCTTCGTCGTCCTTCTTCTTCTTCTTCTTCTTCTCCTCCTCCTCCTCCTCCTCCTCCTCCTCTTTCTTCTCCTCCTCCCCCCACCCCCTTCCCTTCTGAGACATACGGCATGTTTCTCTTCATTCACAAAATTGTGCCCCAACCGGAAGGACGGATACTCATACTTTCCAACTGCATCTTCTGGTTCACAGGGTGCGGGTAGCCCACGTGTGCTTCCAGTCTCATTAAATTTCCTTGCTACCTTTCATCTGTGCTGTTTGGCAAGAAGGTGTTGTTATTTACAGGGAAAGGGTTTCCCTGATGTGGCCACTCGGCTGTTGGTTCGACTGCTGTGGAAGTCCCTGGGGGTGCCTGTGTTGGTCCTGGTGGATGCTGATCCACATGGTATTGAGATCATGTGTGTCTACCGCTTTGGATCGCTGGTGAGTCTCTCAAGGACAGATTTTATTTGTGCAAGGTTGTAGGACAGTCCGTCAAAAGGCTGCATTGTGCCATAGATTATTTAAAGAAAGTTGTCATGGTTTGGGGAAGCTACAAGGAACCTAAGTCATAAGATGCTGGTGCGCTGGAAGGGGTAAAGCTTAACATAAGTGCATTTTCATCTTCGTGTGTGCCTGTAGTGAGACAGGTGACTGTATACAGATTTTGATGTACCTGGTCTTCCTTCTTCCAGAACATGAGTCACCAAGCTGACGATCTGGCAGTGCCTGCTGTACGGTGGCTTGGTGTCCACCCTACTGATATCTCACGACTCGGAATCAAAACCCAGCCACTCACTGTTGCAGATGGCAATAAACTACGCAAGTTGATGGCAAGACAGTACATCATCCGCCATAAGGCGCTCCAAGACCAGGTACAGTCCGGTCAGAAATTTACCATTGATGCATGATCAGTTTGTTGTAGATCTTAGGATGATTTCTCGTCGAGAGTGCAGTTTTCAACCGATGGTGTTGCTGTAATTCCATAGTCTAGGCTTTTGGTTTCAGACTATTTCTTTACCTCAAAAACTCTCGGATACTGTAGCAAAGCATATACATTTCTGGACACTTGTAAATCTGCACTTAAAATTGCTGTGTGGGTGTGAAGCTTGGTTTCTCAGTCTAGCCATAGAACAGGCGTGGAGGTTGTTGTGAACAGTGTGAAGAAGGAAAGATGGAGAACCAGGAAGAGGGAATAGCACAATTACATTATATCGAGAGGATCACCATACTTTGTTCTTTACCATATGTTTGTTTGGGTAATTTTAAGTGAAATAATAGTAGGCACTACACTCGCACACGAAGGGAAAACAAGATATGCATACAAAATTTGGTTTAAGAAACTCAAGTTTTCATACCGGTTGGGAGGACTGGGTGCAGATAGATCTTAAAAGAAATGAGTTGTGAGCATGAGAAGCTGATTGAACTGTCTTTGGATGTGATTGAATCAAGTATTTGTGAATGAATGTACTGAAATATTGGGTATATTCTTTCTCACCCTCTCTCTCCTCTGGTGATTCGGCCTGTATTCGGGTCATGGCCTCCGTTATCGGAGCTTCACGATTACACTCAGACACACCACACTCGATAGGACACCTCTGGATGAGTGTTCATCTCCTCCCAGAGACGTCTGCCTGACAACACACAACACTCGCAAGATACAGACATCCATGCCCCCGGGATTCGAACCCGAAATTCCAGCAAACCAGCTGCCGCAGACCCACGCCTTAGACCGCGCGGCCCCTGGGATCGGCATTGCTTTATTAACTATAAGAAATTTTTGAAAAGACACTGTATGAGAACTGTGAAGAGCGAGTGAATGAATCGGCTACTCAGTGACAAGTGAGCAGGCAGCTATCAAGTCAGTCAGTAAGTCAGTCAGTCAGGTAGCCGAACATTAAGCCGCTTACTGGAATATACGTATAGGCAGTCAGAGAGGAGGTTCATTGGGCAGCCGGTTTGTTGGTCATTTGTAAATAATTGAGCGGTTAAACCATGAAGGTGGTCGGACAGATCCTCTACAGTGTCAAACAGAAAATGTTGTAAGTAGGAAGTAAAGTGCTTAGTATCTGAGAAAGTAAGCTGTGGGGAAAACACTTTCAAGTGAGATTCACAAGCCCACATTTCAGGCAGGAAAATACCTTGTCCCATAAAATTGAAAACTTGTATAATATCATGGTTACCTTGCGAAATTTTAGGTGAAGGTGCTGCTGTCTGGTGGGAGGAAGGCTGAAATTGAAGGCGTGGCAGGTTTCTCCACTTCCTACCTGACCGATGCCTACATTCCTCACAAGATATTTTGCCGCGAAGTTTTGTAATATCAAGAGTTTAAGGGATATTTTACATTTCCGACATCTTAATATCAGTGATCTAGAGATCACAGGTACAGTTTTGTCGTACACTGGAAAAATAAAATATTTTTACTTTTCCGTGTTGAATTTTTCTTAAACGAACTGTCGTGTGATGACCATAGAATGTTGGTTCAAACTGTAGTCTGATTTCCAAGCGTGGCCTGCTAGCTCACAATTAGCCCTTTGGCGCCGAACGATATATATATATATATATATATATATGTGTGTGTCGTGCAGTGAGCCCTTTAAATGGCCGAACGGCCATTAAAGTGGACGGGGGGGGGGGGATTTAATTCCGGCGCCAAAGGGTTAGGGAACCGATATTCGTACGCGCAGTTACCCTGACATGCAGAAGACACTGCAAAGAATCTGAGACATATTTTAATTAGTCTACTATTATCCATAATATTAACAATAATTTACGGAAATATAATTTTCGTCTTTCACATATGTGTTTATTTTATGAAGATTACATCCGCCTCAGCAGTGTAAGGTACATCCTCAAAATATTGCTTCGTCGCCATGTTTGTGACTTTTCGCTCATAAAAATATTATAAGAAGTACTCAGCTACGTGTGTATTCTTCCTCCATACTAACTTTCATATTCCGAGCTCATCAGTTTATTAGATAGTGCCAGGAACTGAAAGTAAAAACAGACGTAACGTGGACCCCATGTGTAGTTTTAAGTTTTGCAGTTGTAAACCTATAAAGTTGCATAATTCTTTAAAAAACCGTCTATCACTTAAAAATTTTAAGGCTGTAATTAACAATATTTTCCATTTCACAAGTTTGTCAGCCGCTTTTATTAGGGAATTAATAATTTACGCAAAAGTGTGGAGAGATTTCCAACGGTGTGTTGTCCGTAGTGTTTCTCAGGAAGATATTTCTTAGGATGTACTCTACATGGGCATGATACAATATGCTTAAATTTTCTTAGAAGAAGGCATAATAAAATGTACGAACAGAAATAAACACATTACTTTGCTTTTATTAATCGTAAGTAATTTGTTAATTGTATATATATAAGAGTTGTTTTAATGAGGGTCCAGTTTTATTGTTGTATTTAACTTTTGTGCAGACAAGATCTTGATTTTTCTCAGTTTCCCGCCAGGCAAAAATGTAGTTATTGTTTCTTATTACTCTTGCAGAATCACTTTTAGCTGTGTATAAGTTATAACGTATAGTAATATCTGTACATTTTAAAATGTAGAATAAAATTACAGTTTTGAAAGAACATGTAAAATAATGTGGTTTGGCATGTACCAATCATCATCGTATTTCATAACTTCAGTGTCTGAAGGCTATACTTCACTATTTGTTTATGGCAAACGAGCCCGTTCCACTTACGAACATTTTTAGAAAGAATTTCGTAGATAACTAAGAATACTGGCGAAATATATCCAATAGTATGTGTGCCAAGGGTTACGTCCCCTAATTGTTTTCCGTAGTATCGGAGTGTCAGACCGTGCTGATCTCGACTTAAATAGTGTTCGTAATAAAAGAACATCCGTGCTTAGGTACGTGGGTTCAGAGAGTATCCGAAATTATTGCTTTAAAACAGTGCAGTAGTATTTGGGCCTGTAGAGTAACAACATTTTTCGACGCCATCGCCCTTATTTTCAACGGAATTCATTCGCCGAGTCGCAAGAGCAGCATGCAAAATGAGCAATATCAACAACACACCAGAATTTTAAAGAGTCTGTAAGGATACTTTCTCCCTCACCCTCGTGCCATGAAGAGGTAGCGGAAGTATGGTTCCATTCTTTCTTAACTTTTGGCACTGGATATAGGGGTGTGGACCGGGTAGCGCAGTCAGTGTAGCGACTGATTACGGCCCGGACGGTCCGGGATCGAATCCCGGTGGGGACGAGATTTTCCGCCCGTCCATACCGGCCCTGGGGCCCACACAGCCTCCTGTAAAATGGGTACCGGGTCTTTCCGGGGGGTAAAGTGCGGCCGGGGCGTGTTGCTGACCACTCACCCCCTTCTGGTGCCGCGGTCATGGAAGAGTAGAGCTATACCTCTACCCACCCTCTGGGCCACACCGGGCCTGTAACGGGATCACTTTACATTTACCTTTCACTGGATATAGGGGTGTGTTCAGCTTCACACCCTGGTCACGTAACCCCTGCGTAAAAGTCTTCCGATATCTATTGGAGAAGAGGAGAGGAGAGGAGAGGAGAATACCCCTACCCATCGATAATGGAATGCCGATTTCCCGACCTTTGGCTTCTGCCCTAGATCCATAATTTTAAATATGGGGTCATGGATGGAGTCCAAACAGTGAATGATTATCAGTGACGTGGGGTTTTAGCGGCGGTGGAGTTTAATATTCTGGCTTTCTGGATTGAGTTAGCATGTGATCTGGCACGTGAGCACGAACGTTCCGGAGGAATTTATTGCCAGTATTTTAAGGCACCACGTACCAGGGTACACGATGTAAATACACACAAGATGAAAATAAGAAGATTGAATTTATTCCTTCGAAATAAATCTAAAGACGTAAGGAGACTTGCTTCTGGAGCATGGACTCAATGCTCAGAGCGTATGTAAGAGAAATGGCTTTGATTTTTTACACACATCTTAACGTCCTTATTAGTGTCACCCTTCAGACACTGTACATCCGGCAGCAGCTAGGGCGGATGATGTGCTGTCACAGAATTGTTCGAACATGATGGCGACGAGGAGTTACACTGAATCACCTAGGAGTCAAACTCGGTCGGGCAGTCCGTACGTAGCAAGCAACACCACTGGCTGGTCACCCGTTTCGTACTTAATGTTTAATTTCCAACGTAAGAAAGTCTCTTGGAATTTCGGTGGGATATCTGATTACTGCCATCTACAGCTATGATTACTGCCATCTACAGCTATGATTACTGCCATCTACAGCTATGATTACTGCCATCTACAGCTATGATTACTGCCATCTACAGCTATGATTACTGCCAT
>Ga0123354_10013256_pt1 | contig 12786 bp, 8 predicted proteins | sample TergutLab28metaG_2_FD_97872 | JGI IMG/M metagenome (GOLD analysis project Ga0123354, IMG submission 97872) | Labiotermes labralis P4 segment gut microbial communities from Petit-Saut dam, French Guiana - Lab288 P4 | ecosystem: Host-associated > Arthropoda: Insects > Digestive system > Gut ...
ATATACCTGGACAGCTTACAAGGGGTAGTCCTCCATATTCTGGGGTTTAATGGCAGCTAACAACTCCTTATTATGAAAACCAGCACTTTATCCTTTACTACCCATTCATAAAAGGCTTTACATTGTTAAAATATTCAATGTCCTGCCACACACAATACAGAGAAATAATTATATGTTACAACACACACACACACACACACAAACAAAACCATTAAATAATACTTGATTAGGCATGACGTGACACTGAAATATAATTTTGGTTTGTCTCCTGTTCTGTATTTTCCTGAGGTTTTTGTGATTTTGTTCCTCGTAGCCATATACAAAGGCACAGAAGTGGACAAAGTTGATCATTCCAGCAGACAGCTCTTCACCAGGACCTATCCACAGCAAGTCCTACACTCTCACTGGCCTTTCCATTGCTACTGTATATGAGGCAATGATTCTGTCTAGAAATAAGTTTGGCTGGAGCAAGCCATCAGCATTACTGAGGTTTGGCACTGTGGGAGCTGGTGAGTATAATAGCAGTGCAGGAAAACCAGTGTTCTTCCTGTTCATAAGTCTGGATTATTTCACTATGAGACCTATTCTCATGGCTCAACATCCATAGTGGGCCTAGGCATCCTCTATGAGGTTCTTTGATCATACACATTACACTCAGTAGGACTCATCTGAACAAGTGTTTGGCCCATCGCACAGACCTCCACCTGACAACACACAACATTCACAAGAGACAGACATCCATACCCCCATTAGGATTCAAACCCACAATCCCAGAAACTGAGTGACTGTAGACACATCCTTTAGACCATGCAGCCACTGATAACGGCATGGGACCTATAACTCACACTGTTTATTATGTATCCTATAACTCACATTATAGGATACATAATAACCAGTAAATTGGAAAGGATGTCAGAGGAAGTAATCATGGCCAAATTTGAGGTAGATAGACTGATGGAAATTGCAGGAACTTCAGAGTAGCCCGTCCCCAGACTGAGATTTGAATCCCAGACCTCCAGAACACAAAGCAGCAATACTACTGGACAGTAATTCCGAGTACAACTACTCTCATTTTAGACTAATTTCCTTATCTTTTACGAGGAAACAGATGCTTACATTATGCAGTAACTTTAAATATGTGTAAATATGTGTGTGTGTGTGAGAGAGAGAGAGAGAGAGAGAGAGAGAGTATGTAGTCAGTCAATCATCCACTGACGTGTTTGTTGCTCCCAGCATTTCTTAAAAGAATTGGGTTGGGTAATAAAGGAGGAACAGGCTTTTAGCATAACCTTGACCTAATAAAGGATTTATTTAAAATTATTCCTGAAAGAATGAATAAGCAAACAAGTGAATAAACCTCTAACTTCAGAACCTATTTTACAATTCTTTGCACACTGACCTCTGACTATGAATAGGAAGAAAATATAAGTACAATAGGAATGGTTCAGAAGCAGTTTCTGCTATGCTGCAGTAAATGTGGCCACCTGGCAATTTATCTGATCCTTCATACAACAGTAATGACATCTGTTAGGTACCATCTTTGAAAATTCTAAATAAAATGCATTATGCCATATGTTAATGGTTTCAGTACTTGTCTTTCACATCATATTTATATCTGGAGGACAGTATATACATAGAAGTAGACATGTGTTTTATTTAATGACACTGTCAGCTGCTAAGATTAGTATATGGTATTGGTGGTAGATGAATGAAATACAAGCACGGAGCACTGGTAGAATTGTATTGACAGGGGATAACCAAAGTACTTGGAGAAAAACCTGTCATAGTGCCACTCTGTCCACTGTAACACCCATATGAACTGGCCAGGGATCAAAGCTGGTCCCCCCATGGTGAGTAGCCAGCAACTTACAGCCTAAGCCACAGCAGTGCCTAGACACACACACACACACACACACACACACAGAAAAATAAAGATGTATGTGACAAAACTCATCTTCATATTCTTCTTCCCAATATTTAAGTACTTTACTTCCCACTCTGAAGCAAACACACACTTGAACTTTCTGTCTCTTTTTATGCCTTCCCTAGAATCTTCATCCATGAGGTCTGAATATTATAACTACTATTTGTATGCAATATGATTGCAATCATTGCACATGTTCTTTCCACTTATGGTAGTACTTACACATTCTGTGGACAATATTACCTACCCTGATTGCTGCGGCAGGACAATCACTTGTCCAGAGAAGTTCTACCAACTGTGGTGTGTCTAAGTGTGATGTCAAGACCTCAACAATTAAGGAGACCTAGGCTGACTAGGGCTCTCAAGCCATAAAAAAAAATAAATTATCTATCTCAGGGGAGCTGGAACAGCATGGTTGGTGTAGTGACTAGGTTATGGGCTGCACAATCCAGGGTTCCAATTTTCACCAGGGCACCAGATCTTTCTCTTAACCAAAATGTCCTGACCAGCTCTGGGTCCCACTCAGCCTCTTATTCAGTGGGTACTGGGCTCTTTCTTTAGGGTAATGTAGCCAGAGCTTCAAGTTAACCATTCATCTCCATCCAAATGCTAAGGTTTAGAAACAGTGGAGCTACAGCCCCCCTTCCCCACATGCCATCAGAGTGTGAACAGGTAAAACTTTACCTCTAACATTGACCTTTTTCTATTATCTTTCCCAAGTGGTTCACTTCAAATATGATCCCTTCATGTTACTGCTACTGACAGATATAACCTTTAAACTGTTCCACCCCAGTTTCCACTTCATCTGTCTTGTACAAGCCCTAGTATTTACTGTCACCACTTACTGCAAACCACACTGTGAAAACTTAAGGTTGTTGCTTCACTCACTGTTTTGTAAAATGTCTTAATTACTTCTTTTATTCTTGTTTTAAATTTACATAATATTATTACAAAAGTGCTTATTTAATTGAACAGTGTTTGAAACTGATGACAATTCTTATCTGTTATAGACTTTGCGTACAATGAGCATGTGCTCCCAACAGAAACAAAGTCTGAAGATAACCTTATCAGAGGTAAGGTGCATTAAGATACAAAAATCTTTGTATAATTTCCACATTTTTTCAACTGAACTAACAATCATCAATTTGCTGAAATTTCCTCATCCCAAGAGTTTCACCTGGAATATACATCTTAGACTTTACACATGAAGTAATTTATTAGGTTTAGAATAAAACACAAATGACATCAAAAGTAAAACTGTTAAGGCTTAATATATGCAGGTTTTAACTTCACATCATCCATGCATGCCTTCATTGTGTGTTACTTTAGCTAAACAGATGACTTTATACCTTTACTATATAGACATAACAGTATGTGTTGTGTTCAAGAAACTGGGGTAAAAAATCATTCATATTTGCAAATAGTTTTGTCTGGGAGTGGGTTAAATTACAGGAACTTAAAATTTGTGTGTATTTCAACAAGTACTACAAAAACTAAACATGGACAGATATTAAAATGTGTGTATTTCAACAAATGTAAGTAAACATGTGACAGACAACTCACACTAGAATTCTTTAAATGAAACTGGGCAGAATTTTCTCTTGGCATTACTACACTAACACATCCTTCTGAAAGAATGTGCATAATGTTTAATTATCCTGCAAACCAAAAGACTGACAGAAAAATATACTGAACATACAATCAGTTTCATTTTACTCCACAATATTACACTTCTTTTTCGCCAATAAATAAATTTTATGCTAATTGCAGCATATACACTTGGTTTGTCATCTGTACAAATCCAGAAATATTTATCCCATTGTACAGTGATGAAATTAATGAAGGCTTGACATATTATGTACTAAAGCTTCAAGTACTAAAAGTACTGTCCTGCATGTATGTATTTGGATGAATGCACAACAGTTTGCCTTATGCCAAGGCTGTAAACAAATATGAAGATGGACTCTGCTGAATTTAACTGCTAGTTATGCCAACTGATGACACAGGTTGAAAAAGGGGCCTCCTGTTTTATTACAGTTGTAAAGGTACAAGGTAAAGTTCACTCTAGAACAGGCCATGAAGGTCCAGACGGGGAGTAAAGGTATAGCTTTACTCTTTCTCTAACCTTGGCGCTAGATTGGGTGGGTGGTCAATGCCATGCCCTGGCTGCTTTACTCCCGGGAAAGACCTGCTACCCATTGTATAGGAGGCTGGGTGGGTACCAGGACAGGTCTCGAAAGTCGCAGAAAATCTCGCCCCCACTGGGATTTGATCCCCGGAATTTCCAGCCTGTAGCAAGTCGCTGCACCAACTACGCTATCTCAGCCCACTTTATTATAGTTGTAGCTGTGATAACTGAATTGGAAATAAAAGCTATGAATTTCTGAGCTGTTTATGTACAACTTCACAAAACATTCCAAATAACACACTGTGACGTACTAGGTAACACAATGGAAATTTCAGGTGTCACAATGACCTGGCACCTGGGATTTGTCAAGCCCTGCTTACTGCATTAACTGGGCAGCTGATGCCATGCACCAGGTGTTTAACAATATAAACATTAGATAAATATCTTTTATAGCTACCATGCATTGTATATCCAGCAATTTAAAAACAAGATGTCTCTATTTTTCAGCTGAGTTGAAAACCACTCTGGGACAGATCAACATGGGAACATCTGTACCGACTTCATTCATTTCCATGCTGGTAATCCTGATCATGCTTCTGAGTGTATAAGGACTATTGTAATAATGTATTCGACTACCACATTTCAAAAAGATATTAAATGATTTTTGTAAGTTACGAGAAATCCGTACCAATCTTCGGTCTTTTATACAGATCCATAGAAGTTAGAACTGAACCTGAAAATGTGAACTCTGGTTTGCAAATTATTTAATGGATAACCAAAGATATGAGCATAGGGTTGTTGTCACCCTTTACTCACTCACTTTTGATGTCTTTGGTATGGGTGTTATGTGTCTTAGTATCACAATGTTTCCCAATCACCAGGGTTGTTTCCAGGGCTCTGTGGGAGATGCAAAAATTGGCCTATATGGGGCCCTTAAAAAAATTTAATTCTCATGACCTTCTCTTCTCATTGGCATAACAGAGTTAAATTTCAATCAGTGATGGAACTTCCCCCTTTGCCACAATGCCTAGACCAACCATATGGGGGACTTGACCTACTATGTACAACAGTCAGACAATGCGGCTAAGCATTGATCTCAACTGAAAGTGGCATATTTCATCGATTTGTCTCATAGTACTACTCACACAAATTCTTGCCTGCAAATCAGTACAGTCAGCTACAAAGCAAACATGTGCTTAATGGGGCATAAATCTATCTCCAATTATGAGACACAGATCTGCTATACTTCAGTTGAGGCCTATTGTATTACAACAAGAAAGTAACACAATTGCACAGACATAGTTACTTATTAAAATTCAGTCATTCTCAGGCTCAGGATGGATCTCTGGTAGGTCTACATGAGAGTCACTGTTAGATGTTTTCTCACAAATTTCAGGTTTTCACAGCAGTGTTGATGAAGGTTAAATTATTTTGGGATATGAAATCATACCAGCTGGTACCTATACATCATACTGCAAAAAACACAAATCTTTATGAAAACTTCCTAGTGGTCACACATCTGAGGGCTTATTATGGCACAGACCTGGACCCATCTTCTTACATGGTGTGGCATTTCTTACAAGACTTTGCTTCACTGTAAGACACAGAGAATGGGCTCTGAGGTTCCTGCACACTACATATTGAAAAATAATTGAAAACCTTGCAGAGCAGCTCTCTATAATCATACGTATTCTAAAGCAAGTTCTCAGTTCTGAGTTCGTATGCATTCTCCTTTCTTCCGGAATGTCGCGCCGAGTCACTGGGTAATTGGCGGCCGACGTTTTGAGACAGCCTAGCGATCTTCGAATGTCGAAATACCGTTCTTTGAGACTTCGGCCTTTGCAGATAAGATTACTAGACAGTTTCGGAATTTCAGGCACCAGTTTCCCATTGGTACAACGCCACATCCCAGAAGATGAGAGACCTCAGTTTCTCATATCTTCGCTCCCTTGGAGAGAATAATTGTTTTGACCCTTGTACCGAGCAACTACGACCTAACATTATAGAGGAAAAATAATTTGTCTTGAACCTTCAATTCCTTACCGAGGATATGTAACGGCCAAAATGAGTGATCCTACTTCGTGCCAGTAGGGATTGTAACACGGCCGAATACGTTTTTGCGTTTTTAGGAACAGAAACTCGGACTCCACGTGTCGTTAACTCTAAACTGTGATAGTGGGAATGGAAACTTCACGTTAAACTAATGGAAACATATTGCACACACAACACATATGTTAAGGTTATGTCCCAGCCGGAGTACGAAACAGAAATGGCAATGAAAGCTCTAGTTGTAAACATATACTACTCACCTGACGGCCCACGTAATTATGGAGGCTATGTAATTCACCTAAACGGTAATTATTCAAGTACAGGATCCGAGTTTACTAAAGTGTAATCCGATACAACTAATAGGGGGCACCATATTCTATTCACAAAGAGATAACACGTGTTTAACTCTCTCTGTAAGCGAAAAATGTTATCTAACTGGTCAGTATGATGAAGAACATGCTAGTGCACCATGATTGTACCGATGTTGCTGGATAGTTTACGCGCGCAAACCAGTGGTATTCATCATTGCAAATATGTTCTAGGCGCACTTACTAAACCAAGATAGAAGAGACTAGGGGTTGGAAGAAAGAAAAGGGTTATTTGTTTTCGCTCAGATTTTCCAGGGTAGCAGTGTCACAAGTTTTCGAAATCCATATGTAGAAACCAAGTACACCGACATGTCTCATATATATCATATGATGTGTAAGTCCAGAGAGTGAGAATATTTCTGTATTTTAAGATCACTGTCTAAAATTGTTTTAGCCAGATATCTACAATGTATATGTTTAGGTATTACATGCACGCTGCGCTGCCGTGTACCGTACTTTGTGTACTGCCAATAAGATTTACTTGTGTACAGTTAGTAAAAAAATTTGCCACATTTTATGGAACCCAAAGTTCATGACAGTGTTTACAACAGACTGACACTTGCCCCTGTCCTGATCCAGATCACTCCAGTCCACAACCTTTCACTCTGTTTCTGTACGAGCCATTTTAATATTATCCACCCATCTATGCCTAGGTCTTCCAAGTGGTCTCTTTCCCTCAGGTTTCCCTGCCAAAACCCTGTATGTATTTCTCATCTCCCCAGTAAGTTCCACATAATCCATCCACTTCACCCTCCCTAATTTGATTACCTGAATAATAGTTGGTGAGGAGCACTACTACTACTGGCGCCACTGCTACTCCAAACCCAGCAGTCCTACGTGCACATGCAAAGCTATGACACAATCTGATGCTCTCAGTAATTCATGGTACTTCCCTTGCTAATTTAATACATGGACGTTCAAAACACGGACATTAATGTTACACAGATAGAAGAGAAATTTCATACATAACAGAACACCAATTACAGCTGACAGGCGAATATATATGATGTGATAAAGTCCAATAAAATAAAGCCCACTCTTCTCTTAGGAGCTGGGAATAGCCAAGTTCTTACAGTGACTAGATTACAGGCTGGATGACCAAGGTGCTGTGGATTGATTTCCAGCACGGCCAACAGATATTTCTTCCCCTCAAAGCTTCCAAATTGGCTCTGGGGTAAAGCAGCCAGAGTGGGAGGCTGATCACTCACCACTAGTACCAAAGTTAAGAATCAGTGGAGCTATAACTCTGCTCCTCCCATATGACACACGCAGTACGAATTTTACCTTAACAACAATTTCTTCACTCCCTGCACCATTTCACTACTCATCTCAATGGGAGAGATCTGGATAATGGCAAACATTGCTCAGAATCAGGAAATAATGCAAGGGTAAATATATTGATATTAGCATTTCTTAGCATGACTTATGTAATCGTGATTATATAAGAAAACATTTATTCAGATGACAAGCATTAATACTGATAAAATTTCCCCTGATTAAATTGAACATAAACAACTCTAACAACACAGGCATCATTTTAAGCAAGGCACATATTACCCATTCATGACTCAGTCTTATCTTAAAGTGTTTGGTGGATGCATAATGTGAGAACACGTGCCTGTTCAAATTCATTTTACACATGCTGCAATCAAATTCACACTTTGTGAGATTTGCATAAATATCCTTCTGAAGGAGAAGCGTGCTTAAATAATACTGCCTTCAGGAACTGCAGTGCTGAACAGACCAACTTGAAGTATTCATAAACCTGAATTCACCTTCCCCTGGAAATGAAATAAGAAGAAAGCATAATAAATCATACATGGCACGTATTTTGAGTTTACTTTCTCTCCTTATGGGCAGGCTCATATGGAGTTGATAAAAAGTAAACTTATCACAATGGGAATCTTTTTCACTGCTGCCAACAACTAGGAAAGTCAGGATGAATAACTTAAGAAAACTTCAAAACTGGATTGTAAGTCAGGCAACTTACTTTCACTGCAAAAGTTAGTCACATTGCCTGTACATGGTGTTCTGGTGCTCACGTGCCATTGACACAGCACTACCTGTTGCTTGGGTGCGGGTATGCATCTCACGTGCAACTCCATATACATAGCTAATGTCAGGTCGTCTTGATGCCTCAGCATTGATACAGACACGTACCAGGTCTCGCAACTTTTGAGAAAATATCAGACATCACATCAACTGAGAGCATTCTGAATCTAAAGAGTGATAAGTTAACACAAAGGTAGGAAATTCAGGGCATTACAAAATAAGGAACTTTGTATTTGTACAAATTGCAATAGCTTCAAGAAGGGAAACACAAGAATATGTTCAGGTGGGAATACAAGAAATGTATACACAGTTTTGGTGAGGGAAAGCCCAAGAAAAGTTGGCCACTTGGAACAATCAGAGGAAAATCAGAAGCTAATATTAACATGTTCATATGGAAATGGGTTGTGAGAAAAGGCTAATCAGACTGGCTCAGGTACATGCTTATTGACAAGGGCTTAAAATTACATCATGTAGTATTTGACCAATTAAAAATTAGCCACTCCCTGAAGGTAAAGGTAAAGGCAAACTTTGATTATCCACAAACATTATAAAACCTTAACTGTGCCTATACATAAATATGTTATCACTTCTGCTGCCACGTTGTATTATGCCACAATATAATACTGATTTTTAACACTGGAAATAGGCATTATTAACAATTTATTTTAAAGATTTATGAACTAATACAGAATACAAATATCATTTGAGTAGTTTGAAAAAATAGCATTCATTTTCATTAAGTTGTGACTAGTGGTGTAATTGGGTCCTTCACACTCCAAGGCACAATGTACAGAACACTAAAATTTGTTGCAAGTTTTTTTCAGACTGGATTCTATTCTTCCAACCGAAGGCAGTGTTCTGGAACCTTGTTATATCATCTGGGGGTAACTTCAGTAATAATTACAGGGGCCCTCTTTATTGAGTCACAGGCAGTGACTGGTTACCTGTGACACTTGCTGTGAAAAATTGGCAGAACCTCTCACTCTAACTTAATGTCATATAACTGAAATGCTTTAAATAAAATATATGCGTATGGCATTCTTTAACAGATGTACTTCATTTGCATGACATTTATCAACCTCTGGGAAAATAACATCATCCATTTACATAAAATATTACTGTGAGCCAATGAGCACACAATGTCAACTCACCTCAAATGATTAAGCAATCATACATTTTAGCCCTAGAAATGTCATTCGTAACACAGAAATATTCAAAACTCAAAATAAAAACAAGTGCCCAAAAAATTATTTACATAACCACCCACCTCTTGAGAGTATATATCAGCTGGGAGTGGTGGATAATCGCATTGCTCTATCTTCAGGCACAAAGTGTATAAATTCATTTTCTCCCCATAGAATGGTGACTGCAGAGCAGCCATCTGTCACAAAGAGAATTCAGTCATACACTAGTAAAACACATGTCAGCATCAACAGGTATGTGGGACAAAATAACAATAAGTAACCAAAAGAATAAAACAGAGTACAGCTCGTATCCACTCATATCTCAACACCAGAGTTCAGGTAAAAGTAAGAGTTGCCCTTGTATTTAATCAACAATATGCCACACTACACGGAAGAACGGAGGTATAATTCCATGAACTTTTAACTTCAGTGCTAGATGTAGGTGAGTGGTCAGCTTCACACCTAAGCTATTCTATGCCTGAAAAAAAAAATTCTTTTGCACCTGTTAGGCAGGAGGTTGCATGCACAGCCAAGTGGATCTGGAGGCGGTGAAGAAGAGAAAAAAATCTGTGCTCCTACCAACAGATCTGATTTCCTGCTCTATAGCCTGTAGTACATTCACAGTACTGTACTGATCAAGCCCTCCAAGCTGTCTGCATACAAGCTTTTAATACAGAAACCTAACAAATCCTTCAAAACTTTAACAACAACTACATGGGAACAATAGTAAGAAACTATGAACAAATTAAAGAGAGATTAATATCAGAAATGAAATATACAAAATAATAATTTTACCTGCAGCTATGTTAGGATGTGAAGTTTGGTCTCTCACCTTAAAGTCAGAAAAGAATATGGGCAACTATGTATAATACAAGAACTTCAAGTGAGGAAGGAGCACAGTGATGGGGAAAGCCGTTCAATCAAGAGCTACATAACTGTACTCTTCACCAAACCAAGAAGTGTGAGATGGGAAAGGAATGTAGCATGCACGGTAGCAAGGGCACAGTATTCAAAATTTAACATGAGGAGTAGAGACCACTTGGAGACAGAGGCATAGATAGGAGAACAATATTAAAATTAATCTAACACTTTGACCCCTGGAGTATTTAAGTGGTTAAAGTCTTCTGCTATCAAGGATATTCATATGCATACTACTATTTTGACAGTGTTTGTCAGGAAAGGAAAAATCCTCATTATTTTATACTTTCACAAATATATAAAACTCAGGTAATTTGTCGAGGTTCATCACAGAAGCAAATACAGCAGCGAGTATACAACTGACCTCTCTCTCTCTCTCACTCACACCTGCACATAGCCTATGTTATGTACTTTCAGTGGAAAAGTACTTTATGTTTGCTTTTATTTGTTTTAATCTTAACAGTTTGCCGTTTAAAAGTACTTTCTGGAGCATTCTCCAAGACACCCCACATCACAGTTCTTGTAGTACACTGTAGCATAATGCACTTCTATTTGCTTAGTTTGCTTCTGTCAGTGCACTCCTTAGAGGTTTCTTGGAAATTAATTTCCTCCCACATGTCTATTTGCAGTGGCTTCAGATTTTACAACATTTTTCACCTTACATCACTTAATAGACCCACGCCTTTCTATCACAATTGACGGAGCTGGATTTTCTATTATCAAAAGTAAAATGTATGGAAAGACAAATCAACGAAAAAGTCTTGATAGGATGTGCAGCATACATAAACATGTCAAGGTATGAAAGTGAAGACCACATGGTCAGAACAGCCCTCAGCTTAATGCATGGGAAGAATTAGCAGCATTAAAGAAAAGATTTAAATTAACCTTTTGATGCCTAATGTCAACTATAGTGGTCGTAACGCACCGCTAACATCTAAAGTTGCATTTTATATATTTATTCAACAAATATAGGTACTGAATATTTTAAAGATGGTATATACTCTCCGTTTTTTTTCTCTTCAAAATGCAGTTTGTTTCATAATTCTAATGTATTTGGTTCCTGTATTATTCACATTTTATATACAAAGTGTGCTAAAATTTAAAAAATAATTCTGGCGCCAAAAGGTTAATTAACTGCAAATTATGTGAACAGGGATAATGTAGTGGGCATGGCGACCCGTTACGAGCTGGACGGTCCGGGGATCGAATCCCGGTGGGGACGAGATTGTCTGCACGTCCAGATCAGCCCTAGGACCCACTCAACCTCCTATAGTGGATACAGGGTCTTTTTCCCTGGAGTAGAGTGGCTCAGGCATGGCGCTGACCACCCACCTCCATCTATCACCGATGTTAAAGAAAGAGTAGAGTTATAACTCTGCTCTCCCTTTGTGCCTTCATGGCAGGTTTAAGAGTGAACTTTACCTTTACCTTTAACTATAATTTACACCTACCTCATAAAGCAGACAACCAAGTGACCATATGTCACTTTTAAAGTTGTAGCCATGCTCATGTATTCGCTCTGGGCTCATATAGTATGGTGTACCAACTAACGAATGTGCTGCAGTCGTCTTTGAGCTGAAAAACCGTCCAAGTCCAAGGTCACCCAGTTTCACAACTCCCTGAGCTGTGATAAACACATTTGCTGGCTTGATATCTGCAAGATACCACTTCAGTCTTTCACAGGTAACACTACAAATCTGAGGCAGTTACCTGAAGTGTTTTACATTCCTGAATAGTTCAGCCCAATGGAATGCATGTGCAAAGGTTTCAGTGTTTGGTCTCATTCTGCATTCTTATATATTTGGTTAAGGGCTAGAAATGAAAAAACCACTTTCTCCTTTATTTGTTCATGACTATCATAATGCTTACTGTAGATTCTCTAACATATAAATAGAAGAGTGAAAGAATGGCTTAAGTTTGATATTATTTAATGGTGCTGTGTCAAATACAGGAGTTACAAGGCAAAAAATGAGACAATAATCATAAAAGAAGTAAAGATAAGGATTTGGAAGTAGGTGGTCGCAGACATTTTCAAGGTACTATCTTGGCATTCAAAGATACCATGAACACCACCCCCCCCCCAAAAAAAAAAAACAAAAAAAAGACAAAAACAAATCAAAAACAAAAAATAAAAAAAAAAAAAAAAAAAAAAAATAATAATAA
>Ga0123354_10013257_pt1 | contig 12786 bp, 8 predicted proteins | sample TergutLab28metaG_2_FD_97872 | JGI IMG/M metagenome (GOLD analysis project Ga0123354, IMG submission 97872) | Labiotermes labralis P4 segment gut microbial communities from Petit-Saut dam, French Guiana - Lab288 P4 | ecosystem: Host-associated > Arthropoda: Insects > Digestive system > Gut ...
ATCCTACAACGCAGCGCCCCACAACCGCTACCAACCACATCCAGCAGAACCAGCGCAGCACACCACATGCAGTAACACACGGTCTTTGTTCTCCTGAAGATGGTCATAATGGTGCCCGAAACATGTTGAGACAGTGTTGATAATAAACATCTGATTGTTGCATCTTGTTGGTTTTCTCTCTCACTTCACAATTTGCTCACGATGCACGGTCACGGAAACCTAAAGTTAGACATATATTCTTTGTCATGACGCAGCATAATGTATTCATTGTTACGCGCACACAACACAACTCTTTCAATAAGCATACGACTTCAGTCACCTTCTTCAGTAAACTGTCGCTGTCCAAAAATTAGTGTAGCGGTATATCAAGTATAGCAGGATTACATCCACGAAGTCCCCGTCATTTTGCATGGCAACCTTCAGCGTGAATATCACAAACCATACGACTCCCTTACCTCAGTCACATTATTGCAGCTGCTACGTAAGCAAATTAACACTGACGCCCCCACACCTCCAATTGTATAAACACAGTGATCTACGCTCATATGAATTCGCGCACTCTCCCAACTTGTGACATCAGCCTAAGCTAGCTAACTTTTTCTGCGCTGAAGCTGGAGATTTTGTTGAATTAATCCTGCTATAGCCTTCCACCGCACTACAAGGTATCACATCCGACGACACAACAATCTTCAGTCACTACCGCGAATATATCAAATAGCGATTCTTCAAGATCTGTGTCGCTGTAGAAACTAACATAGACATTTTAAACGCCAAATAAATAACAGAAATTTGCAAAACATTTTCACACATTTTCTACCTTTCTAGTGAAGTAGTGAAGGCCTAGAAAATTGACTGCGAATAACTAAAGCCATAATATACCCCCCATGTGGCCTTCTTTCTCAAAAAAAATAAATAAATAAAAGCCGGGCTCAAAATGGGATACACAAGCGACCATCACAAAATTAAGTGCGAAAAATTAGTATCCAATAACGCAGGATAATCACTGCTTTAAACCTTAAAATATTTTGAACCCAAATTGGACAATGTAAATTTTTATTGCCAGCATCCAAACATATTGCAAGAGACAGAGTGATAATTAACACGTCCTAACGTCTATTTAACTGAATTATAGCAGTACAGCAGAATCATTTCGCTATTATTATTATTATTATTATTATGGTAATTATCATCATCATCATCATCATCTTCATCGGTATTGTTACTATGTACCGGTTACCAGGATAGCTCAGTCAGTATAACGGCTAGGCCTAAGGCCACATCAGCAGTGTATGTTTTACCTGCTTTTATTGATTTCAACGATACTAACGTAATCAAGACACACCTACCCCACATAGACCTATATTTCTAATAATTCTCTGTACAGAGTTTGCCTTAAGGCAATAATATATGTTCCATTTTTAATGTTCTGTTGACCGTGCATCTTCATAAATCCTTACAATACGAACCAACAGGATGCACTATTTACGTTCAATTTATTTCAATAATTAACCTCTACATGTTTCGCGCAGGCTTCCTGCTTATCATCAGGAGGTACTACTCTGTATATACAGTAATTGGTATGTGTCATGCGTTTATGTTGACTGGCTGTTGGCAGGATCCTACCAACAGCCAGTCAACATAAACACATGACATACCAATTGCTGTTTGTACAGAGTTGTACCTCCTGATGATGAGCAGTAAGCTCGCTCGAAATATGTAGAGGTTAATTATTGAGATAAATCGAAAGTAAATAGTGCATCCTGTTGGTTCTTATTGTACGTATGTTCCATTGTTGCTCAAATGTGGGCCGTGAAGCGCTACCGATCCGAGAAATGTTTTTCAAACGTCTTCTAAGTATCTGATGAAATAAACTCCTGTTTTTATAGAAAGTGAGCATTTTAAAGGCTAAGTCAGTCAGCATTTAAACTGAACAAACTTCATTCTCATTTTATTTCATCATTCTTTACTTTTTTTTGTCGTTTGCAGAGTTTTTGACATTGAAGCTCAAGTAAAAGCAAGTTGACCTCCTCTGTACCAGCCAGTCGCAATTTCTGAGCACACAATATAAAAATTCTGAGAAACACAACTGTCAATTACAGATTTTTTTTTACGTCACATGACACGAGGATGAACACCGAGAACTTCACAGCGTCTCTAAACCGAACATAATGTTTGCATGCAGACACAGAGTGACGTGATTGGAAAACGTGCAGTTTTGTGAAAGGTTATTATGTTAATATAGAACTGGCGTTTAGGTCTTCACGAATCAGGTTTTCCTTACTCTGTTCACGTTGCAGCCAACCTTAATACTTGGCGCCGAGAGGAGTCGAAGATACATAACCATGTCTGAACCCACAGCAGTATGATATTACATTATGTGGTAGTCACTATTCAATATCATTCAATCTGTGTGTCTCATTCAGACGACACGCTGAGGTACTTCGATGCTCGCTTTGTTTTTTTCCAATTCCTTGTACACTTGATTCTGACCTTGTGGGATATTACGATGCTTAGTGTGGCTAAACAGAATCAGACGTTTCTAACTTGCTGCGGTTCAAATAATTCTTGTGGGTTCCAAAAGACTGGTCCAAATTAATTCTCCAGAAAATCTGTAATATTCACGGTTCAAGAGTAGCCACTATATAGCAGCAGCCGAAAAAAAGCCAGCATAAAACACTGTCTCGCCGTTGGACCTGGTACAGCAGATATCGCTGGCTGGACCCATAAGAGTTAAGGAGCATAATGTCTTTATCTTCTAGGATTTGAGTTCGTAGAATAACAGCGTTTGAAGACGAAGACGCTATATTCATTTGAAAAGACATCCCGTGACACAGCAGAACACAAATATGACACAAAGAGAATCGTCACTCGATGGGTTTTGACGCGCTATGCATCAAGGAGTTCCTGAAGGAAAGAGCCAAATTAATACCTTCGTTACACTTCTGTGTTGCCCGATGGGTGAAAACTATTCTCACTTTAAAATGAAACACGGATTTTCTCAAGGACAGAACGTGTGTTGTTGCACATTAGAGGCAAACAACCATGTGCAGTTTGAACAGCAGATCCGGGTGGAGTGCTCAGCAATCCTGACTACAATTCAAAACATGTATTTTCCAATTCTTTTCCATAAATTTGTGACATGCCTTGAGTCTCGCCTTTTTTCAGTTCCTCCAAGAAAATTCGACGGTATCACCTCCAATTAATCTACGACCGATTCGTTCTACTCTGTTGCTCGTTCGCTACTAAATAATCATCCTGTAAGATCGTGCATTTTCTTATATTCAGTTCATCAACCAAGAAATTCGCTCAACAAAATACAATAGAATAAGCGTCATGAAATAAGTGTCAACTCCTACACGTTTCTACAATGGAGTGCCAAATTCAGGGTAAGGGTAAAGATAAAGCAATCCCGTTACAGGCCTGAAGTGGTCCAGAGGGTTCCAGGAAGTTAAGGTTCCCAGATTTTATGACAACGGTACAGGATGGTGGTAAAGTTGTCAGCATTGGGCACCGGCACTTTGCGCACCCCCAGGAAATGCTCCTGGTGCTCCTTTCTGTTTCGACCTCAGGACCAAATTGCGATCGGAAGGATTTTATGTCAATAAAGAATTCCAATGACACCAGCTGGGATCGAACCAGCGACCTTCCGCTTTGTAGCACAGCACCTTAACCACTGTGCCACCGCGGTCCCCCGCCAAATTCAGGGAGTCCGTTTAAACAGGTACTGATCGCGACCAGTACCTGGATTGGCGTGCTGGACTTCTGTTCCTATGTTTGAATTGACTCCCTGAAGATGGCACTGCGGTGCCGAATCATGTAAGCGTTGATACTTAACATGAATTATATTTCAATGACTGGTATTTTATTGTAATTTAATGAGTGCATTTGTTGGTTAATACATTGAATTAAAAACCTTATTTGTTTAAATAATCATCAACAAAATAATGAATAAGTGAATCTTTGTGAGTTTATAGAAAGCGTCGTAATTCATGACTGTCACATCCATCTACGCCTCCAGAATTGAAGACGACTTCTCTTTGAAAATTAACAATTTCACGGATAACGTAAGGAAGCAGAACTTTGGCCTGTTGTGCTTATGAGTATCGAAAATTTCCAGACTCTGAGAGCACAGCACAAAGGCGACACCAATCAAGTGTTGTTATACGGTAAATCGGCAAAGTCTGAGAGATTTCAGGCTTCCGCCGCCGTGTAGTTGATTGATACCTTCGTTCTTACGGGATGCAAGGCGCAGTGGGTTGGTAGTTGATTATCGGCGTTTCTGGATAGCACATCGACCCCATTTTCCAGCATAAAGTTGACTCCTAAAAATAAAACCGATGTGTCCCGAAACGTCGGTAACCATCTACCAGACTACGCCGCGTAACATCCCAGAAGAGCTAAAGCCCTGGTTAATGGTTGTCGGATGTTGTAATGGCCCAATGTATTCGCTTCAGACCATAGGAGGTGGAAACACCCAACAGTCTGGTGAAATGGTAACAAAATGTCTGCCTTCTCTTTGCGCAAGTTCTGTGGTGTCAGAGGCTCTGGAAGTCCGAAACGGTAGACTAAGCGCCGAAGCACGATTTGAACTTTCATATTCTTATCTCAAATACACGGACGGACACACGGCCACGATCTCTCTGTAAGACATTTTACGCACCACTTGGCACCAAGAGCGATAGGAATGGCAGATATCACGAGTGCCTACAACGCATGACAATGCTGTTAATGTGCGGGATTGAAGTCACGAGACGGAGATGTCAGTTGTGAATTATACAATTTCATTTTAATATCCTTTTAGCCATTTAGACACACTTCACGTCTTATTCGCGGCTTGGCACAATCAATTTAAAGATGAGCTGTCTGGCACATTACTACACATTTCACTTCTAGGAGGTCGTCATACATCAACAACCGTGGCGGTATATTTATTGTACCGACGGTTTTCTTTACTTACCTCGCGTCCTTTAGGCTGAGCTATAAAGTTTCTCCTTTATGTGCGCCACATCCTCAGTTTGACGGCCAATTAGCTGCAAAGTTTTCATTGGATGATCAAGTAAACCTTACATAACATCAGAATTGTATATTTCTGGTTTTATTTAAAAAAAGGATCCCTTGTCGGTTAATACAGTCCATTCCAAATAACAAGGCCTTCAAATACATGAGCTGTAGTAATGGAGACACCTATATTCAGTATAGGCACAACACACAATAATTTACTTCTCTGCCGAACAATTTGCATAAAACCACAGGAGAATGTACTTATAGATGTGCCAAGTCTAGTGGGTTGCATTTCGTCAGAATTTTTGTCGTCTGATTGAAACAGCGTCAGTTGTTAAGGCCAGACGACACTTACTGAACGTGAACACGGAGCCCACTGTTATCAAAATGTAGGGGGGAGCCGAAGTAATGGGACAGAAACACGTTCAAGCGCCACCGTTTTTCACCACGAATCCCGCAAAAACCGCCCTCGGATAGAAGTACGGCCACCAAAAGAAATTTTCGAAATTTCTAGTGACAAATTTGACAGCACTCAGTAGATACAAAAAATGCAGTCTTCTAACCGCTAATACGTTAAAATAATGCATAACCATCTTAGCATTTCATCTGTTTAGTCTAAAACACCGACGGAGAAAATGCACACGATTCGTAAGAGTTCAAGTTTAATTTACTTAGCGTCGTTTGTAACTCGCAAATAAATATGACGGAAGAGATGGACTGGGTTAATCTGCCGAGGAATAGGGAAAAGTGGCGGATCTTGTGAATAAGATACCGAAACGTCGTGTTCCATAAAGTGCGATAGAATTTCTTGATTAGCTAAGGATATGTTTGCTTCCCAAGGATTGCGGTCTTTGCGTTTAATTAATTAGCTAGGAATTCAGTTAATTATTTACTCATTTATAGGAACTCCTACAGCTGAGGGTGTTTGAGAATATGGTGTTGAGGAGAATATTTGGACCTAGGAGGGACGAGGTAACGGGGGAATGGAGGAGATTGCATAACGAGGAGCTAAAATGATTTTTACACCTCACCCAATATTGTGCGGGTGATAAAATCGAGAAGAATGAGATGGGCTGGGCATGTGGTGCGTATGGGTGAGGAGAGGGGGCGTATAGGGTCTTGGTGGGGAAACCGGAGGGAAAGAGCCACTGGGGAGACCTAGACGTAGATGGGTGGATAATATTAGGATGGATCTCCAGGAGGTGGGATGTGGGTATGTGGACTGGATTGGGTTGGCCCAGGATAGGGACAGGTGGCGGACGCATGTGAGTGCGGTAATGAACCTTCGGGTTCCATAAAATGCGGGAATTTCTTGACTAGTTGCAAACCAGCTAGCTTCTCAAGAAGGACTCTGCACCATGGAGTAAGTAAGTAAGTAAGTAGGAACTCCTACATTTTAAGCCCATGGTGTATGCGAAAGTTATTAGCATTACATTACTGTATGAGGGCAATAGTTATATCATACAAGACACCCAATGTGCGTATAACGAAAAATTGAGGCGAGTTCGCTGCCAATGTCGCCGTGGAAAAGCAATGGTAATTACATATTATGAGTGTGTATTTTTAGCCATAAGTATCCAGCATGAAAAACGCAGGCGCCGCATTGTAACGTCATCTGCGGCCAGTCTGGATCTACCACATCATTCAACTTTGTATCATAAATGTTACGATTTTCGAAAGAAACTTAATTGAACATAGAATTTATACCTCTGTTTCTCTACAACTTTTTCTGAAATATATCCCATTCTAAGAAGAATTCAGCGAGATATCATAAATGTGCTTAAGTCTGAATGTAAAATACGTGTTATTCTTACCAGATTTTAATTAACTTCTTGGCGCCGGAATTATGTTTTTAATTTTAGCACACCCTGTATATAAAATGTGAATAATACAAGAACCAAATACGTTAGAATTATGAAACAAACTGCATTTTGAAGAGAAAAAAATGGAGAGCATATACCATATTTAAAATATTCAGCACCTATATTTGTTGAATAAATATATAAAATGCAACTTTAGAGGTTAGCGGTGCGGTACGACCACTATAATTGACATTAGGCGTCAACAGGTTAACTTTGTATTATCCCGACATACTCTAAAAAACACACACAGTTATAAAATTTAATGATAAGCATCCGGCGGCGGCCGGGCTGCTCCATTGGGACAAACTGACGGATAGACAGACAGACGTGACGAAGCTAATAGTAGCAATTCCGAGAAAGCGCCAAAAGCGATGCTAATGTTCCTGCAGTATACCAAGCACCGAGCAATGAACACCCTGTATAACCATAACGACACATAATCCCAATCTCGGCACTAAAGGAGTCTGTAGTCAGCTTCGTTCCCCGGCTACTTAGCCTCGCGGAACAACTTTTAAGTAAAGAGGCGTTTTCTGACTTTTGCAACTTGTTAAGCGCTAACAGCAATTATTACTGTGTTTAAGGTAATTTCCATTCCACTGTGCTATTTTATAACTAATGATATATAATTAAGCATGACAGCAGAGCAAAGTACGTCTGTTTTGAGTTTACTGACCCTCAACATCTTCCGACCGTAACGGATCAACTTCAAAAGGCACATTTTCCAAACACAGATATTCCCACGGCTCAGCACACAATTAGCAACCGTATCAACGTACACCACATAACTTGGGAATTGTTAGTGCTTTTGTATTTAGAACAATGGCATGTTCTGGTGGCTGCGCAGTCTGCGGCCGCTCGCATGCTGGGATTGCGGGTTCGAATCCGGCCGGGGCATGGGTATCTTCTTCTTGCGAGTGTTGTGTCGTCAAGTAGAGGTCTCTGCGAAAGGTCGATCACTCGTCCAGAGAAGGCCTAGGTCCACTAGGGCTGTCGAAACATGGAAAATTAAATGAGAAAAAATGGGCTTCCTGAAGATGAACCACTGGGTTGGAAACGCACAAGTTATAACAAAAAACTGTTATGTGATTTGCTGTGTTGTGGTGGTCTTGATATATTATTAAGTTTAATTTTAGAATTTTCGGTAAGCAACTCCTATGATTTCCTCTTCATAGATGCAACCATAATCTCCCTTTTCTTCGAATTCCTTATTTCTTATTTTTCACTCATACATACTTCTTGTTTTCCTCCATTTTACTAGTCTTTCATCCACTCTCTTCCTTCCTTCAGATTCTTTCCACCCCTTTATATATTTCACGTAAATTGCAGTAAATTTTCTCTTCTTCTTTCCATTTCGTATCCAGCAAATTAGTGGTGCTGACAAAGCATATAACAATATGTCTCAATCTCCACGCCGTGGATGTGATTCCAAGATTTTTAAAACAATTTAGCAAACCGAATTGCTAATTGCCCGTGTTTACTCTCCGACTTCAACAATAGAAGATGATCTTATTTTATCTTTGTGGTACTGAAATATTTGTATATCATCTGATACGGCCAGATCTACTTCCAGGATAATTCTTCATCTGTTCTGAAATTCTACGTAACATTTCAGGCGAGCGTGCGCAAACCTACTGCATTACTGCCAAGCTTCACCCCAGCGTAGCGGTTAACTCCCATCGGTTCTTCCAATATATACGTTATTTAAACAACTACATGTTTCAGGATTTTGCTATAAATCTACAAAAATAAGATTTAAAGTATCCTGAGATGTTACACCATATCGCCTTATAAATAGTTATAGACGTTTCGATGGATAGTAATGCCTCCATATGCATGGTCAAGAAGTCCAAGAAGATAGTGTTTGAGGCTGATGATGAAGCCACTAATTGATTGTGAATATGAACGCATTATTGGACCCTAAATACGAAGGCACTGCAATTTTCGAAAAGTCGATAAGTTTTAACCACTAAACGCCGATGAGCGGATAGGTGTAGGTTTTGCGGAAATTCATGCCGTGTCGAAAATCACACGTGCACTTAAAACGTGTTTGCATTCAAGGACTAATCATTGGGAGAAATGAACAAGAAACTTCATATTTCTGTCTCTTTCCTTGACGTCACTTGAGGAGACCGGTTTTGGGATGGACGCTTGTACTGTAGCGTAGCCCGTATCAGTAGTGTTCCCATATTGCTACGTGCGTGTGCTGTGTTGTGGGGTGAGAGGGGTCCCGTGCCAGTGCGCCTTTCCGTCAACCAGCGCCTTCCAGGTACATGACAACCCCGGAGCATGCAGAAGCGACTTCTGGTAAGTACCACAGGTCCTTCGCCAAAAATTGTGAAAAATGTACATAGGACTAAGAAACCGGGGTAGCTCAGACTTTATAATGAATACGACGCGCTGTAGAGGCCCGAGATTAAAATACAGGCAAGGAAATAATTTTTTTTAAAAAAGCTCTTGAAATGCAAAAATTAACTGTTCACAATATTTTCACTAAATTATACATTTTGGTTTTAGTACAAATTTCCCGAAACTATCCAAATTTGTGGGATTTGAGATTTTCACAGCACTTTCGATAAAGACGCAAGTCTTCTGGGATGTTACGCCGTGTCGACAGGTAATTATCGACGCTTCGAAAGATCCTGATGCCTTACATTTCACGGTGAAATCATTCTTATTGGACTACTAGACTCCATAAATGCAGTGTGTTCCTTTGAAACGTCGGTAACTATTTACCGTTCGACACAGAGTAACAGCTCACAAGATTTAAATCGTTATTCCAGTCGTGTTTCCTATTAGACAAACACAACCCACATATTACGCACAACTTACTTTTCTGCACACATCTCGAGACTAACTTAAACGTAAGTTCGCTAAATGCTTATCACAGGAACAAAGTTTCGAAAAACTTTACAGGGACAACATTCATGGCACTTTTCCCTCAAAGAGTTACGGTTTTCGATATATTTAAATAAAACCGATTTCTGCACTGTCAATTCATATTTGCATAATATCTGGGCTGACGGCCACTGGCATAAATCTTTAGAATTAGCAGATTAAACGCACACAAGTAAAAACAGAGCGAGTTCCCCAGAACTGTCAGTTGTTCTCTCTACCATGGCCTCTAATGCAGTTGCGGTAAAAACCGACCCCCTCTCTCACAAGCTGGAACGTAAACTTATGTGTTAATTTGCCTTTAATTATGCACTGCTTATTTAACGACAATCCCAGTAACGTAATTTTTATTATTATTATTATTATTATCATCATCATCATCGTCGTCATTATTATCTACGAGAACATGATTAGGTCACACATATCTTGCACGAATTCTTTCTATGATCTGTGCTTTTCCTTCATTCATATCACTCAACGTTTCTCCTTAACTTAAGGTGACTCATTCCCTTTGCGTCACTAAATGCAAAAGAATATTGCGAACAGTCAACACAACATTATATTCAGGAAGTATAAAGCTACATGTTTCGGCAAAAAATGATTAGGTTAGCACCAGATCTAATTACAAGAATACCGAAGGGGGTACTTCAGGTTTGAGAATTCAACCTTCATAAGCCACACACACACACACACACACACACACACACACACACACACACACAATGAAAGAGATGTAGAATGCCTGAAAAGTAAATTTGAAGTTTTATAACGCAAAAAAAAATCATAGCCCGAATAACATGAAGTAGGGAATTATTCTAATAAAACCAACTAGATGAACTAATTTCTCAAATTTATTTTTGGAATAAAACTCTACATGTTTCGGACAGTTCCTCTGTCCATCATCAGGAATTTCTCACTGTACACACAGCAATGGTATATGTCATACAGGTTTTGCTGTGTGTACAGTGAAAAACTCCTGATGATGGACAGAGGAACTGCCCGAAACATGTAGAGTTTTTATTCCAAAAATAAATTTGAGAAATTAGTGCATCTAGTTGGCTTTATTAGAAGAATTTATCACGATGCACGGTCACCTGAACATCACAATGAAGTAGGCAATAGATAGAACGTTCTGGGAACAGAAGTGTCTACACTGCAATCGGATCATCGGGGTGTACAAAAAGTGCGTATACTCGTACAGTACGTTCAGCTTCGATTCGTTAATCTAGTATCGCAATGTTTCAATAATAACACTTATGCTGAGTATGTTGATAATATTGCCTATTATTGCTTAGATCTTGAAATAATACAATACGTCGCTTTTACAGATAAAAATACGCGTCTTTAATAACTTTACGGTTCAGTGCCTACTGTAGACACTCAAGCACGCAGTAAATATCAAGTCACACATTTCATGCATTCTTTGTCTTTTACTATATATATATATATATATATATATATATATATGCGTATCATAGCTTGTGAAGATCTCACGCATGAAATGCAGTTGCAAAACATCCCCCCCCCCTCTATTCTTGTAATCGCGCCTGATGAGGGCTAATTATTTTTAGGCGAAGCAAGTAGTCTTATTCTTCCTGAATACAACATTTCGGTGACTGCAATATTCAAATGTGTTTCTCCTTCAGTTCTGTTCGTTCCACATTCCGAATAATAACACCCAAGTTCAATAAACAATCTTTTTTTTGAAAGTCACTTTTTCTCATTTCATAACATTCCTTGCCCAATCACATTCACGACTCTCATCAACAAACACTGATACGTTCTCTGTAAACAACATATAGTGGCTAGCGGTCCGACGTCAGCTTTCAAATAACACAGGGTGTCTCACTAAATATTTGTAAGAGAAGACGACTTAAATAATTCGGCCGTATGTTGAGTCAGATGTAATGTTCCCAGTTAAAACAGAGTTTGTGGTAATGTCTCGAATGGGGACCAAAAAGTGCGTTTTAGAGGCTCTGAATCTTTGTGTCACGGTGATTATCGGTGACGGCCTCAATTTTCGGAGGAAAACCTTACCACAGTTCCATACATCCACCAAAGAAACCAACATTTTGTCCTCAAATTTCAGTCACGCCCGCGTTAGGAAACGTCGAACGAGCTAAACAAATGTCATAGCCGAACTGTTTGTGATGGTCCACAGAATGAAAGATTTCACTCACACCTAACCTATTAAAAGAGCATCCCTTCCTCTTCACCTTTTAACCTCTTGTCCTGTTGCCATCAGTCTGTATGACATGGGTCACGTGTGTACTGATCTACCGTGTTTATACTAGCTTTTTAAAAATAGAAGTGAAAACGTTTTGTTCAGTCGCGCTCCTGCTAACGGAACGATTGCGAACACGTCATGGCTTTCAGCGGCATGTTTATTCTAGCTGCCAACTCCTTTGCCACTTTCAGCGGACAGGGCGTTTCCATATCCTCGCGAGGCTTCAAGATCTGGGCTGTCAGTACACAATACGTGATTCAACAATATTTGCAACTTCATACCTTATATCGCTAGTATGATATTTACGTCGTGTCGGAAGTTACTGGACCTTAGTTACTTTTTGACTATATTGTAGCTACCATAGGTTCTTTATTCGAAGATAAAGATGGACGTAACGTGAATCTAAACAGCTTACGTCAGCGGCTGAGACTGGACAAAACTTCGTCCCAAAACTTAGACGCTTATGCACCTTCATACAGTGGTTCAAAGGTTTAATGTATGTATCCTTGTTTACTGTTTTGGTAGTGATTAAGAGTACAAGAAGAAACACTAATATTCCACATAATAAAAATGGGACTACTATTCTATGGGAAACGAATATTTCGAAATATCTTTAAAATAAAATGGGGCTGAAGATTTGGTGTAGATTTTTCTGATTTTTGATGGAGGATATTTACGAATTGTGGTCTAGTGGTCAGAGTTTCTGGCTACAGATACAGAGGTCCCAGGTTCGATCCCCGGCGCTACCAGATTTTCTGAGTAGTAGTGGGTCTGGAACGGGGTCCACTCAGCCTCGTGAGGTCA
>Ga0123354_10013259_pt1 | contig 12785 bp, 10 predicted proteins | sample TergutLab28metaG_2_FD_97872 | JGI IMG/M metagenome (GOLD analysis project Ga0123354, IMG submission 97872) | Labiotermes labralis P4 segment gut microbial communities from Petit-Saut dam, French Guiana - Lab288 P4 | ecosystem: Host-associated > Arthropoda: Insects > Digestive system > Gut ...
GACCGCGGAAGTGATGCTTGGCGAACACGTAGCCGGCCAGTATTGAGGTGACCAGCACCGCGATGGTGCACCCGCCCGAGATGATCAGCGAGTTCAGCAGCGAGCGGGCGAACGGCACCTCGGTCAACGCGGTCTGCAGGGGGTTGATAGTGGGCGCGGCCGGGAACCAGGTCGGTGGTATCTGGGTGAACTCAGCCGGGGTTTTGAAGGCCGAGATGACAAGCCAGTACAGGGGGAACAGCGGGACAACGGCAACAAGCAGCAATGCGAGGTAGCCCAAGACGCGGCCGAGCGTCCAGCGGGCGGTGCGGTGGTGGTGGCTGGCGGTGCTCATGAGGTGCGCCTCCTCATAACGATCGCCAGGACACCGCCGATCAGAGCGACCAACCCGAGCATCATGACCGACAGGGCCGATGCGTCACCGGCCAGGCCGTACTGGAAGGCCTGCCGCTGGATATCGAACGACAAGACAGTGGTCGACCCGGCCGGGCCGCCGGTGGTCAGCAGATAGATCGGGTCGAACACCTGGATCGAGTTGATCACGGTCATCAGGGCGACGAACGCCAAGGTGCGTTGCAACAGCGGCAGCGTGACGTAGATCATTTGCCGGATCACGCCGGCGCCGTCCATGCGGGCGGCCTCGAACAGGTCGGATGGAATCTGGGTCAGCCCGGCCACCAACAAGATCACGTAGTAGCCCAGCATCTGCCAGACGTTGAAGATCACCAGTGACACCAGTGCCTGGTTCGGGCTGGACAGGAAGCCCGGGGCAGGCAGCCCCATTGCTTTGATGATTGTGGCTAGTGGGCCGTAATTGGGTGAATAGATGTTTGAGAAGGTGATAACGATCGCGATGGTGGGGATCACATAGGTGGCGAAGAGGATGGTCCGCACGACGCTTTTGCCATGCAGTTTCGGGAAGTAGAGCAACATGGCGATGACCACCGCCAGTGGCAGCGTGATCAGCACGCTGAGCCCGACGTAGATCAAAGTGTTGCCGAACACTTGCAGACGGCCCGAGTCGGTCAAAATTCGGGCGTAGTTGGCAAAGCCGACGAAGCTCATCTTGCTGATCGGTGTCAACATCGACCACCGGAACAGACTGATTACCAGGGTCATGATAAGTGGGATCAGCGTGAACGCGCCGATCACCACCAGTGCTGGGCTGAGGAAGATTGCCGACGTTGCCCGCTTGTACTGCCGGGCCTGGCGCACGTTCTGTTGCCGAGGCTTAGTAGCTCCGGCAACAGAACGTTCGCTGGTTTTCAACAACGTCGGCCTTACTGGGCGGCGCTCAATGCCGAGTTGACGTCCTTGACGGCGCCAGACATGGCGGTCGAGGCGTCAACTTGCCCGGCTAACAGAGACTCGATCTGCTTCTGAAGGGCATCAGCGGCTGCTGGCCCGCCGATCACCGTCGGGAACGGTGTGGCGTTGGCCATCTCATCGACGTACGTCTTGAGGAATGGGGTGCCCAGGGTGGCCTGGTTCGCTGCGACGTCCGAGTTGCGAGTTGGCAGAATGCCCATCGACAAGAGGATCTGACCCATGGCTGAGGTGCCATTGGTGCCGGAATCCGGGCCATTCAGCCAGTCGAGGAAAGCCCAAGCGGCCGCTTGCCGATCGGCGGAGGCCGACGCATTGACCATGGTCATCCACGAGTAGGAGATTGACGACGACTGTGTGCCAGAAGGCCCGACCGGAATCGGGGCGGTCTTGACGTTGCTGAAGTCTGCACCCATCGCGTCCTGGAGTGAGCTCTGCCACCAGTTGGCCATGATGATCATGCCCGTCTTGCCGGCGGCGAAGTTATCGAGGTACGGGCCAGTGGTGCTGGCATTGGCCGGCGACATCGACATGTCGGTGGCCTTGGAGTCGACGAGTGTCTGGTACAACTGGGCGGTTTCCAGCGCCTGCTGAGAATCCAACGCAGCCGCGGAACCGTCGGCGTTCAGGAAAGTACCGCCATTAGAGGCCAACAGCGATAGGAACGGGTGAACCACACCGGAGTCCCAGTTGGTGATGAAGCCGATCCCCTGGATACCGTTACCAAGGGCAGAGATCTTTTGGGCGTCGGTCGTCATGTCTGCCCAGGTCGCCGGCGGCTCGGTGATACCAGCCTGATCGAACAGGGCCTGGTTGTAGTTGAGAGAATACAGGTCGATCTCGTTTGGTATGCCGTAGAGATCGCCTTGCTTGGTTGCCGCCGATACAACGCCGGCCGGCCAGTTGGCTGTGACCTCGGACGCGATGTCGCTGGGCACCTTAGCGGCCAGGCCATCGCGGACGAGTTCTGGCAACCAGGCGTCGTAGATGCCGACGATGGTTGGCCCATCGGCGGAAGTGCCCTGGGTGCGCAAGGTCGATAGCAGGTTGGCGAACGGAACAGCCTGAATCGTGACCGTGATCTCCGGATGAGCCTGTGTATAGGCTGCGCCAGCGTCTTGCAGCATCTTCACCTGATCGGGACCCCAGTGGGTCAGGAACGTCAGATTCTCAGGCGTTGGCGCACCGGATGTGGTCGGGGTGCTCGGCGCACCGCTACAACCAGCGAGTGCGAGTGCAACCGCAAGACCCGCACCGATGAGCGTCATATTTATGCGTTTCATACGTTTTTGCTCCTTTGCTTGGCGGTGCGTGGCCGGAGTGACCACAGCCGCCTTATTGGCAATATCTTACAAACCAATACGGTGTTTCGCAAGGAATTTACGAATTCGTTATCTTTGACGGCGCGCCTGGAAGGCTGTGGTCAGTTTTTGGACGTACGGATGACACGGCTGGCAACCTTCATCGCCGCCAATGTATCGTCATAGTGAAGCCGGGCAACAGCCACCGACACCATGTCGACCACGCAGAGCTGGGCGGTGCGGCTGACCATGGCGCCTGTACGCAAGCTTGTGTCGCGGGCCACCGTCCGGATAAGCATGTCCGCCACAGCGGCCACGGCCGAGTCTGTCACCGAGGTAACCGCCACAGTGGTCGCACCCCGCTCGCGCGCTGTGGACAGAAAACGGGCCGTCTCGTCGGTCTGGCCAGAGTGGGAAAAGCCGATCGCCACGGTGCCTTGGGGGGCCAGGCCGGCGTGGACCCAAGCATCATGAGAGTCGTTCGGGCACAACGCGTTGTGGTTCATGCGAAGCAGCTTCTGGCAGAGGTCCTCGGCCACCAGATGACTACCACCCATCCCGAAGCAGAGGATCCGGGGGGCTTTGTCGATGAGGTCGGCGAGGTGAGCCAGCCGGTCAAGATCGGTGGCGGCGACGGTTTCGTCGATGGCAAGTTTCTCCAGGCCGGCAATCTTGGCCATGGCTTCGCTCAGGCTATCATCGGGGTGGATGTCGGCCCCGGAGTTCAGAGTCGGCCCGAACTGAGCCGCCTCCATACCAAGCTCTGTGGCCAGTTGCATCCTCAGATTCGAATAACCGGGCAGCCCGATGGAGCGGCAGAACCTGACGACCGTTGCCATTGACGTGCTGCTGGCGTCGGCCAACTCGGTGATGCTATGGGTGAGCACGACGGAGGGATTCGATCTGATGATCTCGGCCACGCGGCGTTCTGACGGCGACAGTGTCGCGATGATGGCCTCGATGGTCGACTGCAAGCTCATGAACACCTCCCCGGCTCAGAAGTGCCGTGGGCCTCACAGGACTTGAACCTGTGACCTCGTCCTTATCAGGGACGCGCTCTAACCGACTGAGCTAGAGGCCCGGGCACGCTCTCGCGCCGCTCCAATCTACCGCAAACGACACCGGCATCCCAAACGCCCCCAGCCCTCGCCGTCACGCCGCGAATGTGACCTCTGGCTCCGTCTCAGAGCTTTCCTCGACTTCCCGCAGAACCACCCCGCGGACCGGCGAAGCTCCTGCTGGAGCCAGACGCCCGGTGCAGGCGTAGCCCTCGGCACTGATTTCCATCTCCGCGACGCGCTGCGAGCTGCCAAGCTCTTCGAGCGATCCGTTGATGATGCCGCAGTGCAACTGGCACACGACGTGCGGGGCGTGGCGCGCCGAGTCCATGAACGGGCACTTCCGCACCCTGAGTTGCGGGTTTGGCCCCGGCCAGTACTCAGGGACGAACCACATGGAATCCAGCTTGTCCAGCAGACGGATCGGAATCTCAGACTCATCGATCACCTCGTATGGCGCCGGCCTTGAGGTCAGGTACCGCCCCCACTTGACCCCCACCTGGTACATCTGGACGCTGGTGTCGGGGTAATGGGCCGCGATGGCCGCCGTCAAAATCGTCGACAGCAACCGGTAGGCGTGCAGCGGCTCTGCCGCCTGGGCCGCTTCCGTGCCCGAATACAACACCCGGCGCCGTCCCGGCTGGGGACGCACCTCTGATTCGCGGGTAGCAAGCCCGGCATCAACCAGCGCCTCAAGGTGGAACCGCGCGGTGTTGATGTGCACGCCCACCTGCTGTGCCACAGCCTCAACCGACAGTGGCTCTGAGGCTTCTCGCAGTAGCTCGATCACCATGGTGCGGCGCGCGCCGCGCCCGTTAGAATCCGAAAGGCCGTCGCCCAGCGATTGAACCGTAATTGCAGACATCGTGATGTACCTCCGACTACCTCGACACCAGGCTGACCATCACAACCCGCGGTCAGACCGGCCGATCAGTGATCACCTCTCACGTCAATCACCAACCAATGGTTTGAACTATCGTCCGCAGCGAGTCTACCGGGGCAATCAAATGCTTGCAGTTTCAACTACTGGTCAAGCAAAACCCACAGGCGCAGTAGCGCATGATCGGTGGATTCGGGTTAAACCTCGAGCGTCACCTCAAGGCCGCCGAACATGGACGCCGCCAGGTTGTACAGCATGCCGAACACGGTACCGAGCAGCGTCAGCAAGAAGATGTTCAGCACACTGACGGCCGTGATGAAGCCGACGATCCGCTGGCTGCTCAGGAACTGCGACAGGTCAATCGGCCCGGCGGAGTTCGGGTTGGCCATCACAGAGTTCAGCAGGCTCTGGGCGCTGGCGATGGCGCCGCTGTTTACCAGCACGCTCCACAGCAAGAACAGGGCAACAAAGATGACAATGCCGACGCAGAACGCGAATAGGAAAGACATCTTCAGTATCGACAGCAAGTCGAGCTTGGTCACCCGCAGATGGGCGCGCCGGTTCGACTGCCTGCCCGGCCTGCCGGCAACACCCGGCTTCCTCGCCTGGCCAGCAGCTGGTGGCCTGCCCTGGCCGGTGGCGGGCGGCCTTGCTTGGCCGGACGCCGGCGGTCGCGCCTGACCGGTGGCAGGTGGCCTGCCCTGGCCGGTGGCAGGTGGCCTGCCCTGGCCGGGCGCCGGCTGTCTGCCGGTGGTCGTGTTGGCCGGACGGGCCCCTGGCACCGGCGCCGGACGGGCACCGGGCACTGGTGCGGGACGGGCCCCGGCTACCGGCGCAGGCTGCCCAGCTGGTACCGGAGCGGGACGCGCACCGGACATGGGCGCTTGCTGTGCGCCGGTTACAGGCGGCTTGGAGACGCCCGTTGGCGGGCGCTGCCCGGCCCCGGTCGTCGCGCCAGTCGGCGCCTTCGGTCCACCGGTCACAGCAGCGGTAATGGTGCTTCCCGGTCGCCGGGTGATCCCGGTGCCACCGTGGATCGTCTGCCCACTGCGATTGGCGGGCGGCGGGCCCGGCACTTTCGACACCGGCACCATTGGCTGCGGCGACGCGCTGGGGGGCGGCGGCGGTGGTGTTCCAGCGCCGGCGGGCACTGCGCCATCGGTCTTCGGATGACCAATGGGGTTCTGGGGTGATCCTGGTGTTGCCGTGGGGCTGCTCATGGGAAACCTTCCTATGCTGAAGTTCTATTCTGGTCGGACTGGGCCGGTGCGCGCAATTCGTCTTCGCCGTCTGCCGGTTCTGAGCTACTGGCAGACGCCTGTTGTGATTCGTCGTCATCCGTTTCGGGATTCAACGCTATGGTGATTACGCGATCATCATCGCGCACCGCCACGAACTTAACACCCATGGTGTCGCGCCCGGTCAGCGGCACCTCGCTGATCGACGAGCGTGTGATCTGCCCGGACAGGCGGATGGCCATCACCTTGTCAGTAGCCTGCACCACCAGCCCGCCGACCAGTTCGCCGCGGTCGTCATTCAGCTTCATCGCCCTGATACCGAGGCCGCCACGCCCCTGCACCCGGTATTCGGAAACCGGGGTGCGCTTGGCATAGCCGCCGTCCGTGACAGTGAAGACGAACGTCGACTCCTCGTCGAGACCCTTCTTGATGATGGCCATCGACAGCAGCGAGTCGTCCTCGCGGAACCGCATTCCCGTGACACCGGACGTGACCCGGCCCATCGGCCGCATCTGCTCGTCGTCACACGTAAAGCGGATCGCCTGCGATCGGCGCGAGATCAGCAACACGTCGTCGTCGCTGTTTGCCAGCTCAGCACCGACCAGCTCGTCGTCCGCATCGCGGAAGTTGACGGCCAGCAGGCCAGCCTGGCGGGGGCTGTCGTAGGCCTTGAGCTCCGTCTTTTTCACCAGGCCGCGCTTGGTTGCCAGCACCAGGTATTGGGCGTCGTCATACGATCGCAGGTCAAGCACCTGGGCGATCTGCTCGTCCGGCAGGAAGCTCAACAGGCCGGCCACGTGACCGCCTTTGGCGTCGCGCCCGCCCTCCGGCAGCTGCCAGGCTTTCGTGCGATACACCCGGCCCATGGTGGTAAAGAACAGAATCCAGTGGTGGTTCGTGGTGGTGAACAGGTGCGCCACCTCGTCGTCCTCGCGCAACCGGGCCCCCTTGACCCCCTTACCGCCGCGCTTCTGGGTGCGGTATTCGGTCAGCGGGGTGCGCTTCGCGTAGCCGCCCATTGTGACGGTGACAACCACCTCAGAGTCCTCGATGAAGTCCTCGTCCGAGAAGTCGTCCTCCGCCGCAATGATCCGCGTGCGGCGGTCGTCGCCGTACTTGTCTGTGATCTCTTGCAGTTCAGAGGCCACAATGGCGCGCTGACGCTCTTCGGATGCCAGGATGTCCTTGAGGTCGGCGATCGCCGCCTCGAGTTCGGCCAGCTTGTCCAGGATCTTCTGGCGCTCCAGCGCCGCCAGCCGGCGCAGCTGCATGTCGAGGATGGCGGTGGCCTGTATGTCGTCAATGTCAAGCAGCACCTTGAGACCTTCGCGCGCCTCCTCCGTCGTGCGGCTGCGCCTGATCAGAGCGATCACCTCGTCGAGGGCGTCCAGCGCCTTGGCGAAGCCACGGTAGATGTGCGCTTGCTTCTCGGCCTCTGCCAGCTGGAACCGCGTGCGGCGGAAGATCACCTCAATCTGGTGGCGCACCCAGTACGAGATGAATTGATCAAGCCGCAGCGTGCGCGGCACGCCGTCGACCAGCGCCAGCATGTTGCAGCCGAAGGTGTCTTGCAACCCGGTGTGCTTGTAAAGGTTGTTCATCACCACGCGCGGCTGGGCGTCGCGCTTCAGAACGATCACCAGGCGCTGGCCGGTCCTGGCAGACGAATCGTCGCGGATGTCGGCGATTCCTGTCAGCCGCCCCGAGTTGACCAGGTCGGCGATCTTCGTGGCCAGATTGTCTGGGTTGCACATGTACGGCAACTCGGTGGCCACCAACGATGTGCGGCCGTGACTGTCTTCCTCGATATCGATCACAGCTCGCATGATCACACTGCCCCGGCCGGTGCGATAGGCGTCTTCAATCCCCTTGCGGCCGACGATCAACGCGCCGAGGGGGAAATCGGGGCCCTTGATGCGAGCCAGGCAGGCCTCCAGTAGTTCCTCCGGCGTGGCGTCCGGGTTGGCCAGCGCCCACTGGGCGGCGTCGTTGACCTCGCGCAGGTTGTGGGTCGGGATGTTTGTGGCCATGCCGACGGCAATGCCGGTCGAGCCGTTGATCAGCAGGTTGGGGAACCGGGCCGGCAGCACCGTCGGCTCGGTCTCCTTGTTGTCGTAGTTCGGCACGAAATCGACGGTGTCAGAGTCGATGTCGCGCACCATCTCCATGGCGAGGGGCGCCATCTTGCACTCCGTGTACCGGGGGGCGGCAGCCGGGTCGTTGCCCGGCGAGCCGAAGTTGCCCTGCCCCGACACCAGCGGGGCGCGCATCACCCACGGCTGCGCCAGGCGCACCAGGGTGTCGTAGATGGCGGCGTCGCCGTGGGGGTGGTAAAGGCCCATTACCTCGCCGATGACGCGCGAGCATTTGTTCCAGCCGCGGTCGGGGCGGTAGCCGCCGTCATACATCGCGTACAGCACGCGGCGGTGCACCGGCTTCAGCCCGTCGCGCACATCGGGCAGCGCGCGCCCGACGATCACGCTCATCGCGTAGTCGAGATAGCTGGACGAAACCTCGTCCTGCAAGTCGACCTGCGTCACCATGCCGCCAGTGGTGTCCGCCAACTCGCCCTCACCAGCGTCGAAGCCGTCTTCTGCTGCCGGGTCGTCGTCAAACGGTGTGTTAGTCATGTAGCTCTCTTATTTCGTGGGCGTCTAGATGTCCAGGAACCGGACGTCTTTGGCGTTGCGCTGGATAAACTTGCGGCGCTCCTCGACGCCCTCGCCCATCAGCAGGGTGAAAATCTGGTCGGCCGCCGCAGCGTCGTCAAGCGTCACCTGCAGCAGGCGCCGCTTCGCCGGGTTCATGGTGGTTTCCCACAGGTCGGCGGCGTCCATTTCGCCCAGGCCCTTGTAGCGCTGGATGTTGCCCTGCGGCAGCTTCTTGCCGGCCGCCAGGCCGTCGTCGCGCAGCTTGTCGCGCTGCTCGTCGTTGTAGGCCAGCTCGTGGGGCGCGTTGGTCCAGCGCAGCCGGAACAGCGGCGGCTGCGCCAGGTACACGTGGCCGGCGTCGATCAGCGGCTTCATGTAGCGGAAAAGCAGCGTCAGCAGCAGCGTGCGGATGTGCGAGCCGTCGACGTCGGCGTCTGCCATCAGCACAATCTTGTGGTAGCGCAGCTTGTTGATGTCGAAGTCGTCGGCGTTCTCGAATTGCTCGGACGACACCCCGGTGCCAAGCGCCGAGATGATGGCCTCAACTTCCTTGTTGGCGTAGATGCGGTCCATCGTCGCCTTTTCGATGTTCAAGATCTTGCCCCGCAGCGGCAGGATGGCCTGCGTCTTGGGGTCGCGCCCACCCTTCGCGGAACCGCCGGCCGAGTCGCCCTCGACCAGGAAGATCTCGCATTCCTCCGGGTTTGTCGACGAGCAGTCGGCCAGCTTGCCGGGCAGGCCGCCACCACCAAGCAGGCCCTTGCGGTTGCGGGCCGCCTCGCGGGCCTTGCGGGCCGCCATCCTCGCAGACGCCGCGGCCAGCGCCTTGGCGACGATGCGCTTGCCGTCGCCGGGGTTGCGCTCCATCCAGTCGCCGAGACGGTCGTTGAGCACCTTTTGCACGAAACCCCTGGCTTCGGTGTTGCCCAGCTTGGTTTTCGTCTGGCCCTCGAACTGCGGCTCGGCGATCTTGATGCTCACAACGGCCGTCAGGCCCTCGCGGATGTCGTCGTTGCTGACGCGGTCCTCGCGCTTTTTGATCATTCCCCAGTTCTCGCCCCACCGGTTGATCGTATTGGTCAACGCGGTGCGGAAGCCCTCTTCGTGGGTGCCGCCTTCCTGAGTGTTGATCGTGTTGGCGAACGTGTGCAGGCTCGACTGGTACGTCAGGTTCCATTGCATGGCGATCTCGACGCCCATGCCGGCCTCGGCGTTGTGAGCCTCGACGTCGATGATCGGTGTCAGCGGCTCGCGCCCGGCGGTGAGGAAGCGCACGTAGTCGACAAGGCCGTTTTCGTACATGAACGTGTCGCGCACTTGAGCGCCGTTCTCGTCGACGTGCCCCGGGCGCTCGTCGATAATGGTGATCGAAAGGCCCTTGTTCAAAAAGGCGTATTCGCGGAACCGGGTGGCCAGCGTCTCGTAGCTGAAGTTCGTGGTTTCGAAGATCTGCGGGCTGGGATAAAACGTGATCGTCGTGCCGGTGCGATCAGTCTGCTCAAGCTGCTGCACGTCGCCATCCGGCGTGCCAAGCACGTACGACTGGCGCCAGTGGTAGCCGTCGCGGTACACGTCGGCCACCATCGACGCGCTGAGCGCATTGACGACGGACGACCCGACGCCGTGCAGGCCGCCGGAAACTTTGTAGCCGCCGTTGCCGAACTTGCCGCCGGCGTGCAGCATGGTCAAAACGACGGTCAGCGATGAGATGTGCTCGGTCGGGTGTTCTTTCACCGGGATGCCACGGGCGTTGTCGACCACCCGGCAACCGCCGTCGGGCAATAGCGTCACCTCGATGCTGTCGCCAAAACCGGCCAGCGCTTCGTCGACGCAATTGTCGACGACCTCGTAAACCAGATGGTGCAAGCCCCGCTCGCCCGTCGACCCGATATACATGCCGGGACGCTTGCGCACGGCCTCCAGCCCCTCAAGAACCTGGATTTCCGCGGCGTCGTATTCGCCTTCGACGGTCATGTCCTCAGCGTCGTCGCTCAGCTCATAGTTGGCGCCGGGCTCGTCATCGTAATCGTCGCCGTCGCCAAGGCCGTCCGGCCATCCTGGGGTTTCAGTCACGCTTACCTTTCCGCGCCGCGCAGAACCACCAGGGCGTTAGACCCACCTCTAGCTATGACGTTATGGGGGTGGCCGGAGTTGTCAGCACAGCAACCCTGTTAGTTTACCAGAACGCGTGCCGTTACGCCAGATAACGCAGGTGTTTCGACGCCGCTGACCTCGCCTAAGGCCCACAAAGGCACTCATACGCCGCGCAATAGTTTGCGACGTATCCCCTCATCGGCCTAGCTGACGACCATTGCTGGTGGCCTTCTATCCGTAGGTGTCGCGGGGACCGCGGCCATCTCGCACCACCCGTTTGCCGTGTTTCCAGGACGGCCCGTCCGGGCCCCTGACGTCGACGCGGGTGACAGACCCGTCGCCAATCGCCTCGTTGATGCGGGCCACCAACTGTGGCGCCATCAGCCGCAAGGCGCTAGCCCATGTCGTCGATTCGGCCAGCACCAGCACAACCTTGCCGTCGAGGGCGACGGGCTTCGAGTGCAAGGCGTTGATGTCGCCGGCCAACTGCGGCCAGCGGGCCTGCAGCATGTTCAGCGACACCCGGGGCTGCCAGCCCTGGCTGGCCACCACCTCGCCGATGACGTCGCCCACCGATTCGAGGGCCGAACCAGAGCGGCGCTGCTCGGTTTGCCACTTCCGGCTGGCCTGCGGCGCCTGGTAGCGAGGCTCCGGCAGGGGCGTGATGCTGGCGATGTCGGCTATCAAGCCCAGCGCCACATCGACCCCGTCAGGGTCGTAGGCTGCCGGCGTCGTCTCGTCGTCGCTCATCGGGCAGCCCCCAGCGCATCGCCAGGGCCGGGATCGCAAGCTGTCACCGTGCCAGCTTGCACCGCGAAGCGGCGGCCGCGCAAATCCGGCGGCACGTCGTCCTCCACAGCGGCTGTGATCACTATCTGTTCGGCGGCTCCGACGGCGGCCGCCAGCCTGTCGCGCCGGATGGCGTCGAGCTCGGCGAACACGTCGTCGAGCAGCAGCACGGGGCGCCCGCCATCCTGGCTGAGCAATTCGAAGGCCGCCAGCCGCCAGCTGAGCGCCAGCGACCAGGCTTCCCCGTGGCTCGCGTAACCCTTGGCGGGCAGCGGGCCGATGGTCATTTCCACCTCGTCGCGGTGGGGGCCAACCAGTGAGACGCCGCGGCGCACCTCGTCCGCACGTCTTTCGGCGATTGCCGCCAGCAGCTGGGCGGCCACATCGCCTGGGGCGTCTGCCATCTCAATGTGATGCGGCGCGTAGGCGATGCTCGCGGAGTTGTTCGCCGGTGCGATCGCCTGGTACGCGGCGGCCAGCAGAGGCAGCATGTCGGCGATGGTGCCGGCGCGGGCAATCATCAGCTCCGCACCCAGCTGGGCCAACCGTTCGTCCCAGATTTCGAGGGTGGCGGCCTGCTCGCCGTCCAGATATCCCCCCCGATTGCTGACGCTCTTCAGCAGGGCGTTGCGCTGCCGGATCACCCGGTCGTAGTCAGTTTTGACGCCGGCCAGGCGGGGCCAGCGCTGCACAAGCACGTCGTCGAGGGCGGCGCGGCGCTCGGCGGGGTCGCCTTTCACGATGGCCAGGTCGTCCGGGGTGAACGCCACCGTTTTCAGCGCGCCGAGCAGATCGCGGGCGCGGCGCTGGGGCACCTTGTTGAGACGGGTACGGTTGGCCTGGCCGGGGCTGATCTCGATTTCAATGGTCAGGGCCCGGGCGTCGTCCATCCCGGCCACCACGCGCCCCCGCACGACTGCCCGGTCGGCGCCGAGCCGTACCAGGGGGGCGTCCGTCGCCACCCGGTATGAGGCAAGGCGTGACATGTAGGTGATTGCCTCGACGATGTTGGTCTTGCCCTGCCCGTTAGCGCCCGTCAGCAGGTTGGCGCCGGGGCCAAGTTCGAGCACGCCATGCTCGTAGTTGCGGAAGTCGACCAGTTCGACCTGGGTGAGATACATGGCGCGGCTCCCAGCCGGTGGGTGTCGGCCTAGCCCGGTAGGCGCATCAGCATTATGACGTGCTTGTAGTCGGTGTCAGGCTCGCCCTCAATTTCGGCCAGGCCTTGCAGCAGGCAGGGCTGCCCGGCGCCGGTGAACGAGAACAACACGAATGGCGTTGACAGGGCGCTGAGGGCGTCCTCAAGGTAATGCGGGTTGAAACCAGCGGCGATCAAGGTGAGATCGCCGGCCGTGTGATTGGTCACCACGGCCTCAAGGGTTTCGGATGCCTGCGCCTGGTCGCCGGTGGCGGCATCAAGAGAAATGGACTCATCCGAGATGGTCATC
>Ga0123354_10013260_pt1 | contig 12785 bp, 8 predicted proteins | sample TergutLab28metaG_2_FD_97872 | JGI IMG/M metagenome (GOLD analysis project Ga0123354, IMG submission 97872) | Labiotermes labralis P4 segment gut microbial communities from Petit-Saut dam, French Guiana - Lab288 P4 | ecosystem: Host-associated > Arthropoda: Insects > Digestive system > Gut ...
CCGGTTTGTAAGAGAAAGCGCCGTCGGTTATAGACTTGTTTTGGGGGGGGGGGGGTGGGTAAAGGCGGCCGGTGCTTAGGGGTGAAAACCTTATCACCGTCATATGCCGACTATCATGGAATCTGGGAGCCTCACCCTCCTGGAAACCCCAGGGCCTGTCCAGGCATGTATAGTGATTCCTTACCTTACTTCTCCAAATCCATGTAAGGGTTGAGGTTCATAATACTGGGTGCCCTAAGTCTCCTTACTTTCATTACACTCACTTTGCAGCGAAACACTATTAACTCCTCCATTTACAACCAATAACCAACAAGAACTATCAACAGAAACAAGAGCTAACGTAACCACAGTGTTGCCAGCCATTGCAAATAACAGAAGAGCAGTCATGCCAAAAAAATCACAGTTGATTTACTTCAAGGAAAAGCAACCCTAGGAGCTGCGATTGATTCAACATCACATACCAAACAAAAATAACGGGTATTCGAATATCTCTGTAAAAATGATACATTGTGATACGAAGTGTCGTGAAATTAGTCTGTGGTCTTGTGTGTGTGTGTGTGTGTGAGCTGCGCCAGAATATTCCGACTGGTGAGTGACCTGCGGGCGATTGGTGTCCCTTTTAATGACAGTATATCAATTGCAGAAGTTATGCAAAGGGAACAGAAGGACGATGGCAATACTTAGGATTATTTTACAGAGATTCGCAACAGATATGTTGTTTTGTTTTAATATGGCGTTAATTACTACGTTGGCTTCAACGTTCCAACTATTTTCTCTTCTTGCAACAGCAACTCAGTTACAGCACGCAGAGCGTAAAAGCTCTGACGCGTTCGATCATGTTCTGTTGTTTATCTTGAAACTAGTAAGACTTACGGAAAAGCTTATTCTGTATTAAGTGCGTCTTGGTGCACGTTTTGTAGGAAACATTTCTTATAACGTTACACGTTTGCGAGCTGTACTCGAGAGGCGCGAATAAACTCGTGTAGTTCAGCATATAAGGTTCCCGTTGATAATGCCCGACTTTACTCCATATTGGGCTGTGCATGTCAGTGACTATAAAACTTTCGGGTATCACGCGTCCCCATTTAGTGTTCCTTAAGTTGTTGCACGTACACGAGAACACACAGGCAGGTACTAGGCACATTTGCAATATTAATTGCGAAAGCGTAAAAAATTGCTGAATTCAATGCAATTTGTTCTTGAAGATTCATGTATGCTGGAATATGATACAGTTCTGATTAGTAAATACATATTGTCAGCATATTACAAAATGAAATCAAATAAACGTACGACTCAGATATTGCTTGCTTTTTGGAAAATATTTCTTTGTGTTTCGTAAATTAATAATGAATCAATAACGCAGTCCAAAGCAACTATTTTATTGCAAAAGCAATAAATTTTTTATTATAAAATTGCTACATATTTTTCACCCAAATTGGTAATCATAAGCAATGCAAAATACATAAAAAGCTTTAGTTGTATAATTATAATAATCGTTCTATGGACGGAGACCTCCTACACACAGTTATATTACAGTTATATTAGTTACATTAAAAGTCAACTACGGGTAGCTTAACCTTTAGACGCCTAGCGTCAACTATAGTTGACGTACCGCACCGATAACCTCCAAAGTTGCATTTTATATATTTATTCAACAAATATAGGTACCGAATATATTAAACATGGTATATACTCTCCGTTTTCTTCACTTCAAACTGCAGTTTGTTTCATAATTCTAACGTATTTGGTTTCTGTATTATTCACATTTTATATACAGGGTGTGATAAAATTAAAAAATAATTCCGGCGCCAAAAGGTTAAATAATGTTAGGGAATTGCGTTGATGATTGTGTTTAATATTTGATGAATCTCTGTACTTTTTGACTATAAAAGTGCATTTACATTGAGGACGTATAATTTTTTTTTTTTAGGTACGATTGTGTTAAAAGCAATAAAATATCTCCTTCATTCAATTTAGTCTAAGTTGAAACAGAAGTAGTCCTACTTTTATTCATTTCATTTTGGATTCAATCTTATGTATGTATATTTATAAATCTATGCACGTTAACCTTGCTTTAATATTATAAAAATGTATTATTTTAGTAATGATGATTCCATTGATATCCAAATATTACCCTTAGTGCACGGCCAATTCAACACTTTGTTAAATAAGTTTCATGTATTCTTTTCCTACTCTGTCTTACGACAGGTTCAAAGCGAGTTCTCCACTAAGGGCGATCTAGTGCGTCTTCTTTCAGTTTCTAATATCCTTTCTTTTAATTGAAATCATCCAACAGCTGCTTACGACTTCTTCCTTGTTTTTTCTTCACATTTATCCTTCCTTCAATAACGTGCTTTAGAAGACAGTTCCTACGCAAAATGATAAAAATACAAAAAAAAAAAAAATAAATAAAATAAAATCACACCTAGATCATAATTTAATTCTAAGTACAAATTTTTGATATTAATATATTTATCATTATTAGAATAATAAATGTATGTAATTTTTACGCAAGGACAACGTTCCCACATTTGTAATTATGTAGGTATTAATTAGATTGTATTGAAAATGAAATGAACAAAAAGAGACAAATAATGTTTTAACTTAGAATAAAATTAATAATAGGAATATTTTATTGTTTTCATTACAATAGTAGAATAAAATCATTTTAACGTACCAAGCTTCATCAAATAACAGACAGAATCATAAATACAATTTTGCTCTACTCGTTAAGCTATATTAAAAATGATTTAAATACAATTATAATAACATTATGAGGAGGAAGTTCCTGTCAACAGAACGATAATTGTAATTAGGATATGTAACAAGCTTCACTTAGTACATTTTACAAGCCTGATGATGAAAGAGTCAGGTCGAAACAAGTGGCAATTTTATAGAAAGAGTTATTGTTTTGGTATTGTTTGTATTGTTTTTGGTAAGAATAACTGATGTGCTGGACTGCATTATTTATGAATTACTGACATTTTTCTACGTGTTTTCCAAGTTTTTAAAACTCTAGATACCAATTTGCACTAGCTTCAAATTCTCCTCCAATAAGCTAAACTTATTTAATATAATAAAACTTGAAAACGAGCAATATATTGTTATCACTTTATTTATGCTTCCCACAATGGTTCCTGTAGGATTCATACCTGAGCAGGAAAAACAATAGTGCCAGTCATTGGTAAAGTACACTACAGGTCTAGTTCTCTCGGAACTTGCTTTACCTAGATATAAGCAAAAGCCTGTCTTCAAGAGATAATATTCGCCAGATTAACCATGTTAACAAAAATTAAAGTAACTGAGAAAAAGGACTCTGTAATACGATTTGCTTCATCCCATTGTTGGAATCCAAGAGCCTTCCATTTTTCTATGATTCTAGCTCCAAAAAAAGAAGAGCAGGCGCTTCAGATGAATGAAGACTGTTCTAGTGTCTTTCATTTCCGTCATTTTAAAATAGCATCTAATACTTCACAAAGAGGCCATTTCTCGTTCCTAACACAAATAGATGTATTGTGTTTGCTATAGAAAGACGTTCTTCAGGGATATCACTCATATTTCTCATTCCAGAGGCTTGTCATTTCGAAATATTCGTTAGAAGCTTTGCCTACTGAGCCAACTTGTTTAAAATCTGTCTTCTTAATAAAGTGGCAACAATTGATGATATGAGTCCGTGTGTAATTGATATAAAACATGTGCCTTTCTAATTACATGTAATTGAGATTTCGAAAAGTGCAATGGCGAATTAGTACTGGAAATTTATAGCTTAACACAGACGTCTCTCGCAGGAGCTGTTTAAGGCCTCTGTGTGTTCGTGTCACAGTCACGGCAATTACTCGACAGCTTCTTACCGTAGAGGCAGGTGTTCGATCCTTGGACGTGGTATGTGTGGGACTTCTGGTGGACAGAGTGCACTGGCAGTGATTTGTGTCCGAGCACTTGGGATCTTCTTTGCCACTGATAACTGCACCAATGTCTCATACACATCTGTCATCAGGGGCTGGTACAACAGGCCTATTAGAGGCCCCTGTACCAAGGCCCTCTTTCTCAGCACTTCCCAAGAATAAAATCAAGACAACTCTGGATTCTTTCCTGGTAAATTCTAGTCGTCTAAAAGCATGATGCTATGACAAAAATCTCTTAAATTGTTAACAACAAGACCATTGTAAGAAAATTATACTGTTTGTGAAGCCCGAAGAAAATATGTTCTGCTGGCAGCCAATCACGAATTTTTCTGTATGCAGAGGAAGACATTATGCTTTGTGTGCAGTGTGATGGCAAAATGGTTTTGAGTGTAGTTTGAATATGGCAGACTACGTTTTGTGTGCAGTTTAGACAGAATGTGTTGTGTGCAGTTTGAAGTAACTATGTTTTCTTACAGTCTACAGACAGTATGTTCTGCGTGCAATCTGAAGACGGTATGTTTTTTGTGAAGTCTAAGGACGGTATGTTCTGTTTGCATTATTTCTGCATTAGACTGCAGTATTTACGTATGGCTTCTGCATCATCTCTACAGCTGCACAAAGTGTGTGTGCATTTCAGCAGTTCCCAAGGAACTTCACAAAACCAGCATAACCCAAGCGGATGTACGTTCTTATAAAAGTATTTTGCTCTGTCTGTTCCCCCTCTTTCTTTCTGGTTTTCGTTTGTCACTTAGCTACCAGAAGGGACCGTACTCGAGCCAAAATCGGCTGTCCTAACCAAGAAAAAACTGTCTGACCTTGGTCCTTTAGCGAAAATGTTGGAATAGGGCCTCAAATTAGGCTACGGCCGCTTACTTCCACTAATGAAATAAGGAACTTCATGAATAAAAGTCCTTCTTGAGAAGCTAATAGTTTTTAAGCTAACCAAGTAATTCCTCTCACATTATGCAAACCCGGCATTTTATTACAGTCCTTAAGACAGCTCGCCAATGGCTCCTGTCCAGAGCCACAGCAGGCAAGTCTATGCCCCTGTGCTGTTTCTTAAAGTCCATTTCATATTATCCTTACCTCCGCTCCCAACTTTTCCAAGTGCTTTCTTTCCTAGAGTTGTCCATACCAAACTCCAGGATGCACCTCTCATTTCCCTCGCAGGTGACATATGCCACGCTCGTAACATTATTCTTGATTTTATAACCCAAAAAATATTTTATGAGGAGTAACATTCATGAAGTTCTTTATTATGTTTTTTCTCCCATCCTGTTGCCTCGTATCTCTTAGACCAAACTATCTTGCTCAGTAAACTATTCTGAAACACCATTAGCCTATGTTCTTCCCTTAGGATGACAGAACAAATATCTAATAACAAATAACTCTAATATTTATGTTTTTGCCCAGCAAGTAGGGAGACCAAATATTCTGGATCGAATGATAGCAGCCATACTGTGAGATCAAGTTGGTCTTAATCTCCGCCAAACACTTTCAGATTCATTATTCATTGATAACCTGACCTTTCAAAGGTAATTATGTGAGCAACTGGCAGCGTCAATAACAGGCACGCGTGAAATTCTCTGATGTGTTGTGAAGCCTTTACACACTGCCTGAGGCCGGGAGAGCACAGATTGAATTCCCGTGCATTTTACGAGGAATCTATGGTACTGAATTGGTAATGGTGACTTTGATAGATGTTAATTTTTTAGAGTGTTGTCTTGTAGGTTGATCTGCCCTGCAGATGCTACCTGCATCCGCAGGGCTGAAAGATTGAAATACATTAAAGATAGAAGGAGGGTGTTCTTTCGAAACTTCGGTATTTATCTGAACAATCCCCGTCGTAAAAACCAGGAAAATTAGCTGTATGATGCTAACTGTTGTAACCGGCCAGGATCCGTAATTCAAATCTCGGACTAGGCAATCAAAAGGATGAGACGATAAACTGGTCGTATATTGAAAAGGAAAGGTAAAGTTTTGTTTTCGTTTTGAATTGCATGGAGGGTTTGGTAGTTAAAATCTCTTAATGCTCTCCACACTTGCACCTGCCAGGCTATATAGGTAGAGGTCTGACACGCCTCTTTTCCATATAAGATTTAAATTTTCTTGCTTATAGCTGTGGCCAGCTGTGCGCAGGTGTTTATTTGTTCCAGGGGATATTGTCACATGGGTTTTACCTGCAGGTGGTTTGTTTCTTTGACAAGGGGGACAGACATAGAACGAGCATGCAAGTCAGTCAGTTGCGAGATTTCAGATAGTAAAGAGTTACTGAAAGAGCAGAGCGGCTTTCTATCCCCCTGTGTATTCCCTAAGAAGGATTTGTGCTCACTGATGAGTGTGTAAAATATTGTAACCGAAAGTCGGGAAATTTAGGCAGACGGTTACACGGGCGTCGACTGCTGCCATCCTCTGGTACTGTTTGTTGAATCTATGAGGATTTCAATATCGATAACTGTATGTGCTGTACGGACCAGCCAAGAGAGCCTTGCCACAAAGAAGCATTCTTTGTGCACAGCGGAAAGCGCGCAGCACATGCGCGTTATTTTCAGGTAGAACTACTTTTTTCTTGTGTAATTGCATGAACTGCTCGGAGAAACATTTTCAGGCTGCTTATGGCGTTTCGGATGCTTGTGCAGTTTCTTACACCCAGGCTTGGATTATATTGCCATGGGTCTAAATCAAGCTTTAATTTCCAAACTCAGAACAACTCGGCATTCACATTATGGTGATAGTTATAGGATTTCTGTTAATCTTAAATTTGAAATTTACTATTATTCTGCGAGATATGAGTTGAGGACAGAGGTTTCGGTCCCACCTCAGAATTCGCAGAGACGCCATATTAGTGTTGTCGATTGAATGACGTCACGAAGGCCCACGGTAGGGTATGATGTTATAACCACTTTGGTGGCAATTGATGCATTTAGTTGCACGTGATATTGGCGGACTGACGAACAGGCTATTATATTATTATGTTGTTTATCTTTAGGGAAATGGAGTCACTTCAGTGACTGGCTACGGCTTTGTCGACTGCGGTTACAGTCCCCGACCAGACCAGGTATTTTCCATACTGACACCATTGTATTCCCACTAATTCTGAAGTGCACACCTTTTCCTGTACAGAGAATACTGGGGTCGGTACCTCCAGTAGCAAAGTGGACGGAACATGAAGACTGCGACTGTCTTCCACCTAAAACAGATAATTAGTCCCCTGAAATATGTAATTCATCCACATAATATATTGCATTATTTTCGTTCCTCATAAAAACACTCTGCATTTCCATTACAATGATCCACAGATTAATTTTTTTGAGGGAGAGGATCGGTGTTTACTGTGAAACCTCCACGAAACACGTAACACATTGTGTGGGCAAAATGCAGGGTTTTAATGATACAGCAGGTAGTAAATTAGAGTTACCTCTGCGCTCTAACGGGTTAAGAATGCTCCTCCATGTCGTGGTGGAGACATCATGTTTCACGTTGGCTCATCGTCAATAGCGGTAAGACGGTGAGTGCCAGTTCCCATCATTTGAATTAGTTATGGTGAACGTAATTATATTTTCGCCCGGCAATTGTGTCACGTATTCAGAAAATTACTAACAATTTGCACAATAGGGTGACACTAATTTGTGAATGAGAACTGAAAACTAAGATGACATCTCTCCACAGACGTACAATCGATTGTTGTACGCATGCGCCGGTTGCACGCTAGTCACACGCCTGTCGCGCGACCTGTCAGTCGCCTTTCGGCCATCAGTACGAGAATACGTAGCGAAGACAGAGCCACCTTGCGACTTTATCGCCAATCACAACAAACAGGATATTATGCCGTGACATGGCCACCAGCAGCCACCACCGGGGGCATGGCCATCATCACCACGAGGACCCCAACTTCGCCAAGACGCACGCGGTTCGTTGCTCATTTATTTACACTGGCTGTTAACTGAGTTGGCTGTCGGGATTCATAGTTTAAAATGCCGTAAAGTGTTTTGCTTTTAAGTGTGCAGGTTGTTACAAGTGCAAATTTAGTTCATGGGAAGTAAACTTCAATTGTTAAGCAATAGGGCACCTCCCGACATTTCGGAGAATAACGAATAACTTAGTATCCAACTTGAAAGTTGTGTGACATTTGGAAAGCTATTTTAGACTTTGTTAGGAAAGTGGCAAATACACTTACCACGTGCGTTAATGGGCACGAATCTGGTATTTTGTTTATAACGGTGAATGTGTTTTGAATTTCCTTTTAGTTTTCAAGGACAAGAAAATTGTTATTTCAAGTATTCTACATACTTTAAACAAATTTAAGAAACGGAGATGGAATGTATTTTCTTGGGAGGTAACTGATGATTCTGTAAACAAGGAATTTCAAAATTTCAGTTGGTGGGCCTGCATCACTAGTTGCTTACTGACTCGTGGGCCATCGGATTATAAATGCATATTTGGTGAATACCTGTGTTTGTACTCCAAGAAATTGAAAATCCACGACACTTTACTACAATTGCCGACAACTTAGTACCTATTGCACAGAGGTTTACAAGTATTCAGTAAATCGATTAAATAAGTTTGTAAATTTTTAATTTGAATTAATTATTCTCTTCGATTTAAAATTAATTTAGGTGATAATGGTCTCCACTCTACACGATCACACAATTTTACAAATATATACATGTGCCGCAAAAAAAAAAACATGCCACTGGGTCGATGGTTGATAAAGGTCTGAGCTCTCAATTCTGAAAAACTTCTGCCAGGATACATTTTGTTGCTTGGAAGAGCAAACGAACAAGCAAACAAACACACATACATATACACACACAGTCATGTGTATGTGTGTGTGTGTGTATATAAGTGCATGTATGTATACGTACAAAGAGCATCCACTTTTCAAGTGCGCGAACTTATGGAAACATGAGCCAGTACCAGTCCACTGAGTTTACCCTCTTTTTATGGGCGATGGAACGTTAAGACTCTTGGCCAGCCGTGCGTTGTGTTTCTTAAAGCGGTCTGTGCCTGTGAGAAATGCTCTGAGTTAAACAAAGAGCGTGCACTTGCAATGCTTCTGCAAAGTAAACACCACGGAAATATGTCACCGAAAGTTTTGTAAAAAAAATATGCCGCTTCCATAGTGCTGTGTACAAGAACAATGTACAGAACAGTGGAAAAAATTTTGAATTACATATTCAGTGCCAAACGAAAAGAAAATAAGAAAATTTTATATGTTTAACTAAAGATAAATTAGAAGATTATTGGCGCTCTAATGAAAGGCCCCAGCACTGCTTCGTGCTTCATAGTGGAGTGCTAAATCCTTAGCTCACAGGTTAGAGAGAAACATTCTGCACCACGCTCGTACAAATTCAGAGCCGTACAACATATCTTTCCACTAGAGGAGGAAGCAAGAACCCCTGCTGAAGATGCCTTCAAGAACAGGTAGCATTTTTTTTAGCCTTCTGATCCGGATATCGTGTTTTTCTCGGATGAGGCGTGGTTTACATGCAGTTGGAATGTAAACAGCGAGAATAGTAGATATGGTGTTCCGAAAATCCCTTGCAGTTTACGAAGTTCCTTTGATCTGGTGTGCCGTGAGTGCGCGCAGCAGCGTAGTGTCTGCGTTTTTGGAAGAAATGGTGCGTGTGATAGTAACTTCCGGGTTAAGGCGAACTGGTACTCCAGACTTGAATTCGTATGTTTGCTCTCTGTGGGGCACATTGAAGGGCAAATGTTCTATGAACAATCCATTGCTTCTGGAAGGGGAAGGGGGGGGGGCGGGAAGAGCAAACTCTACTCGAAGAAAAGTTGTTAACAGGCATATTTCAAATAAAGAGTTCTCGACGTGTTTCCAGAAATAATTTCAGAACTTGTGAGGTTTGCTTGGGAGCTGGAAGACGGTTCTTCTGGACGTTGAAGATCCACGGTAAACGGAATCTAAAATCCCCGGCGGACGCAAGCTTCGCAGTGGGCAAAGCTTCTATGACAGCTGCTGTGCCCAGGGACATTGTTTGTGGGAAGCTGTGTACAGTATGCACAATATATATGTTGTGACTTGTCATTCTGCCTGCCGTTATTCTGTCCCTGTGCGCTATGTAGGAACAAGAGTTGTTAAATATTACAAGTAAGACCTAAGGTGGCAGAAACTAGGCAAGTAAGAAACTGTTATGCTACCATCGGTGTTGCATTCTTGCCTTTTGCTTAAAAGCACACATATTCAGTTTAATTTCAAGGTCTGAATATTGTTAAGATTGGATCAATTGAAAATTTACCTGTTTAAAGCGTCACAAGAGACGCGTGTGGTCAAATTGTCCTGCTAAGATATCAGCTGTTTTTATTGCACGTAACTACGAAAAAAGTACTTGGAGATTAGTAATTCTCGTCAGCCATGCAGTCATAACAGAAGGATAATATTACGTTATGCAGCGCGGTCAACACGCATTATGAAGTCGTGTTTGCACGCGAAGTTCGACCTTTGTTGCCAAACCATTCTTTCGAACCCTGAAATCCATCTTAGAGCAACAGTTCAAGGCACAGTATGAATAGCGGTCGGTCCGTCAACTCGAGGGGTTCCGTGTTAGTCTGAGACTGTACAGTACAAATTAATTTTCGCGCACTGCTGGAGTGACCTGCGAAGAGAGTGAAAGCCAGAAGTCACAGACTTTTTTAATTGTGCACGTTGAATACATATACAATTTTTTTTTGTATATAAATATTTATATGGCGCTCTAAATAACATACAACGCATAAACATTCAGTTTCGAAGTCACAGTAAACACATTATATTTCCATTACAACAATCAGTTGAAGTTTTTAGGGAAAAATCGATGTTATTGTAAAGAACATACGAAACATAAATACACTGTGTGGGCAAGATGCAGAGTTCTTAGTGTTAAAGTGTGTGGTATGTGTAATTACCACCAGGCTATGAAGGGCGAAACATTCCGTGCATGGTGCGTATGTCGAGGAACTGAGATCATGCTGGGTTGGAATATATCTGTTTGTAGGCGATTTAACTCGCAGATGGTAGGGAACAGATCAACAGCTGTTCGTAAAGCAATACTGGATGATCCACTTCAGCCTGCAACACCAGGGCCACACTGTATTGTAAAATATCTTTGTTATCCAATTTGCCAGGTGGTAATATTTTGGGAAATTCGAAAATTCAGTTCTCCGGAATGGCCTCCGAAAATAAACGTACTGAGCTTGGGTTAATTACGTAATAAAAGACATCAAGCTGTAAAGATGTAGGTGATGTGGCGGAAGAGGGGAAGTTGTCGTGGCTCTCCGAAGGTGTCGTGGCTCTCCGAAGGAAATTGTCGCAACCTCCTTTCGGCCTCTCTTAATTCAACGATAAAACGTTTCAGGTAATAGAGAGAAAGGCACTACGTCGTTCGAAGAAAACACATTGTCACACTGACAATTTTTGCTTAAGAGTGCCCACATTTCTGGATCTCACTATTAATTTCTAAAGAATTTTGTTACAACTGTTACACTCAAACCCGAATTTTCAACGTTGCTAGTAATAAAGCCCAAATGCGGACACGAACCTGCGCCACTTCGATCCACCTCCAATGTTCACGACATATTCCCCTAAGATCCGTAGTAGGGACTATTCGTTAAATAAATTCCCAGTAGCAGAACGTAAAGTTCAATGCAAGTAATACCAAGGATCGTCAAGTCACATGCGTGCTACATTCACCTCCAACTTAAACACATCAAAAATATTTCGTGAAGAGTGTAGATTATGAAGCGCCCCATTAGGCAGCACACCTTTACAAAAAGTAACTTCTTCCACCGGACCTGACGGTGGTTCAGCATTTTCTGTTCAGAACACCATACGAACTGCAATAACATAGCTTATCACCGCCACAACACATAAGCAACAGATTAATATGTTCAGCCCAAACCCGTATTCCCTGCCGTATTAAGGGTTTGCTACGGGCGTTGCTTGACGGTGATCACAAACTTGTAGCTAACCACGTTACAGGCTTGCCAGCTTTTCCTTGAATTCTCATGGGACTTTGTTATTGTCTGCCTGTCCGTTGCTCCCTAGATATCACCCTTTCCCGGCAAAACAAGCCAATAAGCCGTCGGTTCCAGTGCCGTGTGATGTTACGTTTACTTCGTAATCGTAAAGTAAGGAGCAGAAGTAGCTTTAGGCCGATCTCGGTGGCCGCTCGCTTGTTGGGATCGCGGGTTCGAATTCCACAGGGGGAATGGATGTCTGTGTCTTGTGAATTTTGTGTTTTGTGCAGATAGACGTCCCTGCGACGGGCCAATCACCCGTTCAGAGGTGTCCTACCGAGTGTGTGTGTCCTTGAGTATGATCAGAGCCAAAAAGAATTCTCCACACATAAAATTGAGTAGATAGAAGGGGTCAGACTAAAGAAGGAAGGAAGGAAGGATGGAAGAAAGTAAGTAGATAAACGGACAGGCTACAAATGTGTACAGTAAGAATCAGGGTTAGCTTTCAGTGTAGACCGAAGACATGTAATTGAAGGATGAGTCGGTTGCTGGTAGAAGCACCAGATGTGTAATAAAGGATCATTGTCAGCTCTCGGTGTAGTCACCAAATGTAAAATACGAGTATTAAATTAGCTTCTAGTATGGGCAGGAAATATGTGTTTTAACGATCAGAACTTTCTTCTGATATAACAAACAAACAAATAAACAAACTAACTGACTAACTAACTGACTGACTTAATGACTGACTGACGGACTGGCTGACTGACTAACTAACTAACTAACTAACTGACTGACTGAATAACTGACTGACTAACTATCTGACTGACTGACTAACTGACTGACTGACTGACTAATTGACTAACCAACTAACCAACCAACCAACCAACTAACCAACTAACTAACTAACTAACTAACTAACTAACTAACTAA
>Ga0123354_10013261_pt1 | contig 12784 bp, 9 predicted proteins | sample TergutLab28metaG_2_FD_97872 | JGI IMG/M metagenome (GOLD analysis project Ga0123354, IMG submission 97872) | Labiotermes labralis P4 segment gut microbial communities from Petit-Saut dam, French Guiana - Lab288 P4 | ecosystem: Host-associated > Arthropoda: Insects > Digestive system > Gut ...
CTATGTGCGTAAAACATTTTGCATAATACAGCGGCAGGAACATAAACTGAGGGTGTCTGAGGATACAGTGCTGAGGGAGATATATGTGGCTGAGAGGAATTGGGGAAAGAGTTGTCTGCAGGACTGTACAAAGTGGGGAGCTTCATGGCCAGTGCTGCTGACTGAATGTTACTGAGTGATTAAATGAGAAGTTTGAGACATGTGTGGGGCATTTGGAAGGTATGGAGGAGGAGAGGTGCGTACGGGGTTATTTGGGGAGACCTGAGTAGAAGAATCCATTTGGAAGAAATTTGCATAAATAAGATGTAATAATTCAAACTTATTTTCAAGAAATAGAATGGAGGAGGGAAACAGACTGAACGGGTCTAGCTGAGTGGTCAACTGATGGGGTGGTGTGAGCACGGTAATGAACATTTAGTTTTGAAAATTTGGGAGAATTCCTTGACGAGTAGAAGAAACATCCACTTCGTAGGGAGTCTGCTCCATGCAGCCTGTCAGTCAGTCAGTTGCTCACTGAGGCAACAAGCAGTTTATCCACATAGAACCAAATGTATTGCTGTACTATGAGCAGCAACCATTCAGTCAGTAGCACCAACACCACACAGTGTCCACTGTACTTTCCACTGTACACTCTCTGTCGGTAAACTGAAAGGCTGCTGCACTGTATATTTTTTTCAGTGTTCTGTCAGTTCCATCAGCAGCAGTAACACTGTGGCAGTAAACAGTGCATCTGTGTAAGTGAACTGGCGAAATTTGAGGGTATCATGAAGAATACCGTCTGCTACGGTGTGACGTCACAGCTTGGTGACACTGTGCTGCTGGTGGCTGATTTTTACATTTGTTCCGGAATGTCCATTTGCCATTACACTCTATTAGTTGTAAAAAGTGTGACTGTGGTTCCAATCAGTCAGATAATAATTACTTGAACATTAATGTATCTACCGTCGATACCTCTGGTTGCAGTGGAGGAATATTATTCAAAATTTATAATTTTCATTGGAACCCCACCTTCAACAGTAGATAGTATGCCGATTTACCGAAATTTTTTTAAGTCACAGGAAAATACCGGCACCACCGACACTCTGACGTCACGACCAAGTTCTGCCCCTTTTTCTGTGCGACCAATGACAGCAAAATATATCAACCACCGTCCCTCTGTCTTTACAACCAAGCCCCGAACCTCTCTGTCCGACCAATCATATCAAAGCGCACACATTACAAACCTTATGGCCTTACGGATCGTCTCCCCCCATTTTTTAAAGCGACTAACCCTATAATAATGAAAATAGCTCGCCCTAATTAATATGCAAATTGCATAATTAATATTCACATTATCTACTTGATATTCGTACGTTCTATTTTCATATGTAACTTATTCAATTAATATTTATACGGTGTTTATGATATTGCAATTTATCTCTTATAATTTTAGTCTCGGGCGTAATATATTTAGATCGGTAGACTGATGTTCATTAGAAAGGGCGCTATGTTACAGTAACACGGAAGCATGTATTTTTCAACATGACAGCTAGGCCTGTGCTTATCAGTTTTTACAATGCTGTTGTTACTTTTAGACTAAAACCTAACTTCTTACAATATGGTTGCTATAGCACGCTACTTTTAAAATATAACTTAAACGCGAGAGTGGACAAGATACAGCACCTGAGGTTTGGTATTTGCCCTAGGAGAAGGCAGGTTAGAACATGTATACAAGTTTGTCAAGAGCAATGAGTGCTACTTTTATTGTGAGATAACATCACAAACCACTTACAAACCTGTAGATGCCTCACGCCATAACCATTAATGCTAGAAGCCCACTTACCTTTCCAAATAATTTTGAATTGGTGCTTTTCGACATTTTCATTGAGTGCCACTTTTAAAATTTGTTCTAACACAAGTCCGCCATTTTGTAATATTGCAACCTGCGCGATATCTTAAAAACTGTTTTAACTAACTTTAAATTTAAATTAACACACAATTTAAAATGGCACTGTGCTTCTCGAAACAAACGATGAGATTTCTTTGTACAGTTAAATATGTAGAAGGGACAGGCTTTTTACGATACATTGAACAGTACCGCATATAAAATATGCAGCCAGCCAGGTTTTTAGATAATTCCAAATTAAAATTGTAACGTTCAAACACACAGTCATGCCTTGACGTAAGTACTTTATTATTGATGTAGATCACACGCTTGTTGATACACACAATACGGACGCTAGAGACGATAAGAATATTTTCTTCAAAAGACTTTGGGCAATTATTAATTCGGATGGCAATTTTGGAAATTGTCTTGCTTCAAACGATAATGCAATTGTCTCACTAGTAGATGATAATAGGAATTTATCTACTCTATGTGGTTTAAAGTTACACTGTTCTCTTTGCGGGCAATATATTTTTCATTATATTCTGCGTAATTTATATTATCACTACACAACACGTAGAAATTAATTTCGTTCACAGGGTTTAGGATACCTGCCGCATAACTCGGGTACAGACCAAAAGAACCCACAACACATTATCACTGTTCATGTTCGTAACAATATCAATCACGAGCCAAAACCACTTAGTGTCCTTAACTTGAAATATATCTTACCATACACCTTGTCCTGCAATATTATACAAGTATTCACATAAGAGTCCGATGCTTGAGTTTGGACGTAACGAAACGTCACGAAAACCTAGAAAATCCATTGTGTGTAATTTCTATAACTGACCACAAGGAGGCTAGCTGGTGAACTGTGAGGGCGTACTAGACAACCACTACCGAAACGGAGGTCGCTGTTTGCCTCAGGGTAAACAGGTTAGAACGTGCACACTGAAAATATTACCTGTTATAACTGTAGACGAAATAGGAATTGTTGTACTAAACCACACTCCCTGTACATTATTTTGTTCGAGGAGCACATTATAATGTGAATGCAGGGCCTTTTATATGTAGTATATAAACACATTTCGGACTCAATCTTGCATGCTCCCGCCAAACCGAATAAGTAATTTTTCAATTTTTTAGTGCAAACCCGCAATGGAAACGGATGGTGTGGTCTTTTATTTGGTCTTCTATTCCTCTAACAAAAATAATTTTATATTAGTAGGCTCTTCAAGAAAATATTTGTTTTTGTAATAACCAGTTTTTTGTTTTATAAAAATGTGTTACCTGTATGAAACAATCCATCTTTACTTAGATCCTCAGCGTTCTGATTGGACGAAGCAGGCCAGGAGGAAAAAAATGCATTCGGTCTGTGATTCTTCCGAATAGAGGGTAGAGGGTGCCGTCCTATTGGCTAAATTGTTTTGTCTTATCGCGTGTTTTATAAGTTCTGGGATTTTTAGCTGTGAAAGAACATTGAAAATTATTGCGGATTAATAAGACACAAACATATCAAAACAAGCAGTACAATTAATAGTACTTGCTGCGTTCTGACACCGAATTGTGTCTTAACTCGAAATGAGGACCACACACGTCTTGACTTCGGGTAGGCTGTTGAGTCGATTTCTCGGGCTGGCCATTAGAAAGAATAGGAATGTTTCCTACAAGCAGCCCCTTAGCGAAAACGCAACACCGACTCCAATGCTGATGTTCCTTCAAGGCATCATCTCCTTCCGCCCAGTGGCCTATTTTTACTCAACAAAAGCGCAACGAAATATATCACTCCGAATAGGGAAGTAAACTCTTGCGGCTGCCAGTTGATTTGCATCCATGAAGGGTACACGCCATTTTTCATATATTTTTCGACGATCAACCTCACTTTACAAGTTTAAATGTTTTAGGTTTATACTAGGCGGTAGCGGTACATATACAAATTTGTCACCAGAGTTACACTCTTCGCACATTGTTCAACAACTAGTTACCAACTGATGCGTTCGTGGTCTTCATTTCCGCATTCGAGTAACTTACTGACTAAATATGTTCACGCCCCAGGCTAAGGCCATTAACATTCTTTAACCAATAAAATCGCAAACCAACTTAGAAGACTGCACATGCCTCAGCCCAAGTCCATTAGCGTTAATGGCTCACTTACTCGACTTGTTCCCTTCGCCCCTCAGGTCAAATCAATTAGACTGAAAATATAGCTAAACACACCACATACCGGTGTTCTTAGATTTCAAGACAGTAGCACACGATGGCGGTAAGTTTGTTAAACATTCGCATCTGTCAAATTTTGCCCCTTAGGAAATATTTCTGGTAATTGTTTGTGACTAAATGTAGGGGACATACCGTGATCAGGAGGATTTTATATAAATGAAAAATTCTAATTGCACATCGGCAATTGAATTCTAACCTACTAGTATTAAGTCATAGCGCTACCACATTTTATTTTAAAGGCGTTCCGATACTGTACCTATTAGGGTTGTCATGTAGCACGGGGCTAAGGCGGATAGTAGATGTAATGCGGGCATTCTGTTCAGTAGGGCTGTAATGCAAAGGGTAAGGAAGTATGTGTAAAGTAGGCTGTGTATGGTATTTAACTGACTCAACGCGGTCATGCATGTAGAACGGAGAGTAGGAAAACAGTGTAGAACGGTGTTGACATGTGATGTACATAGTGATTATGTGGAAAGTAGGCTGCGTATGTTAATTATCTGACTCATAGCGGTCACGTGTACAGAACGAAGGTAATGTTAAGGTTAAATGTTACTTAGGTACAGAGATGTTTGTTCATATTCCTGGAAGTTATACCGTAGGAGTGTAGAGAAACAAGAAGAGACATTTTGTATCTAAATATGTAGGAAAATTCATGATTGTCACAACAGAAACATATTTAAGAGCTTCGAAGTTTAAGTGAAATCTCCACTAACCTAACATAGCTAAAATAGCTAAATTAATTTCACGTCAATAAACTAACCTAACCTAACTAAGATCTCGAAACATCCGTTCATAACCTAATCTATTCTAAAATAATATCTATAACCTAAAGTAACCTAACCTAATCTTATGTCCATAAACCAAATTAATTTTATGTCTCTAACTAAACCTATTCTTATGTCCATAACCTAACCTATCCGAAGTCCTAGACTATTTTTCATAACCTAAATTAAGCTAAACTTATGTCCAAAACCTAAGCCCTCGAAACTTCCGTTCATAACCTAACCTAGCCTAAACTTATGTCTATAACCTAACCTAACCTAACCTAACCTAACCTTCATAACCTAACCAAACCTATCCTATGTTCAACTTATGTCCATAAAGAAAGGGTTGTTAAAGCCGCAAGATTCGAACCTAGAGTAGTTCTGCTTTGAGTAAGGAATCTTACCGCTTCAGCCAAGTCTTCGAGAAACACAAAGTCATATGAAGTTTCATTTAAAGTAGCGCTCATTCAAAATAGTGGAACTTAAAGTTAAGTTTCATTTAAAGTTAGCGCGTTGGCAGCCATATTCGAGAGCTGCAGAACGTACCAAATCAAATATAAATTTAGGTTAAATAAGTGTTAATAGTACCGCGCTCGTGGCCAAATTACAAAATGGTGGACTTATGTTAGAACCAATTTTAGAAGTGGCGCTCAATCAAAATGGCGGAAAATACCAATTCAAACATAATGTTAGGCTAAACAACTTTTAAAACCAGCGCACTGGTCGCCAAATTGTGAAATAAATTGGGCCTCTAACATTAATGGATAAGTCCTGAGGCATCTACAAGTGTCTAAGTGGTTTGTGATGTTATATCACTAAAAAGGAAGTTTAATGGTGTTAGCCTAGCGCGCAGACCTGAGTGCTGTCAACACACTTGTGTACATGTTTAGACCTGCCCACCCCTGAGGCAAATACCAACCCTCAGGTGCTGTATCTTGTCCAATATCGCGTATAATTTATGTTTTAAAATTAGTGTTCTATGGCAACCATATTGTAAGAAATTAGGTTTAATTTAAATGCAACATCTGCATTGTAAAAACTGATAAACACAGGTCTAGCTGTCACATTGAAAAAATAAACGCGTCCGTCTTACTGTAACATAGCGCCCATTCTAATGAACATCAGTCTACCGATCTAAATCTATTACGCCCGAGACTAAAATAATAATATATCAATTGCAACAAAATGAACACCATATAAATATTAATTACATAATTTGCATATCAAAATAGAACTAATGAATATCAAGTAGATAATTTTCATATAAATTATGCTATTTGCATGTTGATTAGGGCGAAATAGTTTCATGATCATAGTGTTAGTCGCGTCAAATATTGGGCGTAGCCGGTCTATAAGGCCATAAGGTTATTAATGGGGGCGCTTTGAGATGATTGGTCGCACAGAAATTTGGCGGGGCTTGGTTTTAACCTCAGAGGTTCGGCGGTGAGGATATTTTGCTGTGATTGGTCGCACAGAAAAAGGGGCTGAGCCTGGTTGTAAAGATAGATGGTCGGTGGTGATGATATTTTGCTGTGACGTACAAAAATAACTGTAAATTTGCACACTATCTACTCTCCACAAAACATGCAAGTATGGTTTCATTCGTTAAGTTACTACGAGGGGGTGCTGATAAGCTCTTAGCTCAACCAGAAAGGAAAACGTTACAGCGACCAACTCGGGATTTATCCAACATACTCCGCACGAAGTTCAATACACTTCTTAATATGTTCCTCTAACTTTTGCAAGCCACTCAAAAAAATTGAGAATGTTGTCCCTCCAACCTGACCCCCGCGGCAGCAATGTCCTACGATTCGCAAAAAAATGGTGAACATTCAATTGTTTTTTCAGTCCAGGGAAAAGGTGGCAGTCCCACGCGGCCAGATACGCAGAATATGGTGGGTGATCAAGATAACGGAAGCCCATATAGGGCAGTTTCTTCTGGTTTGCAAGTGTCCTGTAAGGCGGGCAATTGTCGTGCAAGAAGAAGACGCCGCTGGTGAACTTCCCGCGACGTTTTTCCTTTAAAATATCCTTCAATTGCACCAACAGAAATGAGTAATTATCCGCGTTGATAGTTTGGCCCTTTGGAAGATAATGAGGAGGATGCCGTCTTGATCCCAAAAAATCGAGGCGAGGGCTATCCCAAAGGATTTTTGCACTCGGAATTTTTTTTATCTCGTGTTGAGCCGCTAAGCGCAAATCCATTGAATGTAGCTTTGGTTCCGGGCCATAGTGATAAAACCAGGTTTCGTCAATGGTCATCAATCGAGACAGGAAATCATTTGTATCGCGCCGAAATAATTCCAAATGTTGCTCAGACGACTGGCAACGTTGACGTTTTTGATTCGCGTTGAGGCATTTCTGTACCCACTTTGCAGAGAGCTTCCGCAAGTCCAAATCACCATGAATGATAGGCCCAACCCGCTCACGTGAGTTGCCCAGTTACTCAACTATTGATTTAGCCGAATTCCGGCTATCTTCCAAAATTATCTCGTGAATCTGACATACAATCTACGGGATGGTCACTGTTTTGTGTAGTGCAGGACGTGGCGCACATCGCAGTTGGAAAAATCACCACGTTTAAACTGGGTCACACAGTTTTTGTCGGTGGCATACAATGGTGCACGTTCCCCTAATTTTTCTATCAGAATGGCGTGAATTTCCTTCGGCGTCTTGCTTTGCAGGGGAAAATATTCGTGATATTTCGCGTCTTCATGTTGTTGAAATCGCACATGTCGCCTGCCATACTTCCTTTCAGGCTCTGTAACAAGAAAAGACTTCCAATTCAGCACATGAACAGACCCTTCTTTCCAAAAGTTTTATTGATTACGTCCCACGACATCAGGAAGTAGGTCGGGCTAAGGATTGAACAGCACCCTCTCGTAAGAACAACTACATGAAGAGAATTGTAACCCCTGGCTGTACTTCACCTACATTTACAGGCATTTTGCTGAAATTTTATACGTTACTTTACATCTATTCGTTAGAAATATTTCATTTATTTCAATCGGTCAGTAATTAAGGTCAAATTACTGCAAGAAGAATGCAACATTATTCTGTGCGAAAGATATTTCTGAGAATTCACGTTTTTTACTTTACACTTTTCCGTTAAAACAAACGTGAGTTTAGTTATGATTAGTCAGTAATTATAAGCACTTTTCCTGACCAGCAATGTACATTCTTGTCCGATTCTCCGCTTACAGAAAATGGATCATCCTGAAAATACACGCCTGTCTCCCCACACACTTTAAATTCATGCGGTATGTACTGGTTATGTTCGAACAACAACGAATTGAACTCTACAGGTATAACAAGATATTATCTGGATGTATCTGAGCTTCCAGTGAAGGGATTTTCATGAAAATTTGTGTCTTCCGCCCCACAAACATTCAGAATACACACAAAACAAAAAGACTCTTGAGGTTGGTGTACGTTTATGTATGTGTTCCACTAATTGGCAGTTTCATGTTTATTTTCTTCATACTTTGTTTTGAAAATATTCCTCATACATCAACCGAATAGACGAGATGCCGTCTATTTTAAGACGATGGCACATTGTGTGTGCCACCTGTGGGACAGTTTGGTGTAAGTTTGGGGGTGAGGGTTTGCTGCAGGTGGCTTTGTGATATGTGTGTGTGTGTGTGTGTGTGTTTGTGAGTAGAGGGAATTTAAATGTCTCCTGTTTTGTGAACCATTTTCTTGTTTCATGAATGTATATCGGGATATTTGTAATTTACGACGTCAATTAAAGCACTAACATTTCAAATTCCAGTAAGCTGCACTTATCACAACTGTCGCAGTCGAGATATTAGGTGAGTTCTTCCAGTAATACTGTATTGCACATCATCTCAGTCAACATGATAGCTCTGCCATGCAGTCAAATGGGAGATAAACAGGAATGAAGCGATAAAAGGGATCATATGATTGTCGAAATTGACTCATGTGTCAAAGTCTACATACTATTGGGCGAAATGTGATGTAACATTATAAGAAACTAAGAAGTGTTACTTTACTTATCACCAGATGATAACGTTGCACATATTGCAGTACATTTACAGCCCAATGACTCGTTCAGCAGCTGCGTATTGTACTGATTATAAAAATTGTAGTGCAGTGGGCGGTTGGAAGAAGTGCACAAAATTAATGGCTGTAGCTGCACAATTTGCACAGAAATGGTGCTACAGTGACACTGTCTGCTGAATAATGTGGTATGCAGTAGAGCGATAGATTGCTCTTCTACATTTCGTTATAAATTGCTTGACACAGAGCGCTGTTTGGCTTAAAATACTGTAAGGATTGAAGAAGCAAATGTTGGCCACAGTTCAGGTCTCTGTCTACAAACAGCTTCATATAACCAAATCTCAACCACAGTTCAGGTCTCTGTCTACACACAGCTTCATGTAACCAAATATCACCCACAGTTCAGGTCTCTGTCTACACACAGCTTCATGTAACCAAATCTCAACCACAGTTCAGGTCTCTGTCTACACACAGCTTCATGTAACCACATATCACCCACAGTTCAGGTCTCTGTCTACACACAGCTTCATGTAACCAAATATCACCCACAGCTCAGGTCTCTGTCTACACGCAGCTTCATGTAACCAAATATCACCCACAGTTCAGGTCTCTGTCTACACACAGCTTCATGTAACCAAATATCACCCACAGTTCAGATCTCTGTCTACACACAGCTTCATGTAACCAAATATCACCCACAGTTCAGGTCTCTGTCTACACACAGCTGCTTCTAACCTCAGCAGAATTTCTACATAATAAGCCGATTTACAAATTATTATGAAAAAGTTATTGTAAGCAGTGTGTTTTGAATCTATATCTTTTAAGCACGGTAGAACTGTAGGATATCTACATTCTATTGTTTGATGATAAAAATTCCCTCAGCCTCAACTCATTCCTTCCGAAGAATAATGGCTGCCTGTCTTGTAAGGGACACGTGTTGTTATAGACTACAAAATTTGTTAGGTTTTCGTATAAAGTGTCATTTGTTATCCGTTTTTAACTAAACAAGCAATATGGCGGTGCCGATTATTGGAAAAATGGCGGAAAAGTGCCACGTTTGAATATCAGTAAAACCGGCGTAAATACTAATGTAGGGAATGAAATCTAGGCAATTGGTTAGAGAACGCGCTGTGAAATCTGAATTATTCAAAGATAAACAAGTATTTGATACGAAATAATCTTTTTTAAACAGCAAAAATTTGTAGTTCTATATTAATATTATTATTCTCTATATTTTAATATTATTATGACTATCAATAGCAGAGGTATGTTTATATTTTTATAGAATCAGTAACATTACTACAGGATATATCAACAATAAACATGACGTCTCTAGTGCACATATTCACATACTCACTTCTTCATATTAAAAACAATGTTCTGTATATAATCTGTAGACATGTACATAGTTTACTTCCCTATCAAATTTCACACGCCTCTTCCCAACCGTCTGTTATCTTCGTAACAGAAAACTCTACCAAACGTATGCAGAGCCGCCATTTTGCTATTTCAATTTCTATAACTGCATACACTAAATTGATTTTTACAGTCGTCCATGATGTAGTGGCACACAGAATATGTACAGTAAACAGTATGTCTCACATCTCATAAGTTCGCATGTCCTCTTTATTGTTATGAATTATCTGCAATTAAGACGTGTTGCCCCCAATGTCTTCATAATGTTCACACCGGATTTGTAACAATCGGTCACATATTTCGGAAAATTAAATGCTACAGACAGACAGACACACAAGGACACACGAACAGCATGGTGAAGTTAAAAGTTTGAATTTCAGCGATCTTGTATTTCCGGACAGCCCATTATAAAGCTGCTTATACTGCTGTACTGTCTGTGTGTGTCCGTTCGCTTAATCTGTTGACCCTTCTGATCTAATGTTATAGGAACGCCATACATTTAAAGATCATCTCAACGTCATAAGTGACAGTTTCCCGGTAAGTAACAACAACATGACGGACATGGGAATTTTTGAAGCGGTAGCGACACAATAGCCTAAATTATTTTAGGGGTGTAAAACGCTGTTTATGGGCCTTGGAATATCATGCATTGTGTACAGTGGGGTGTGTCTGAGGTACAGGGAAAGGGAAATGTTACTGTTCAACTTTCGGTAGTTGGATTCGTGTTAGTGTGTGAGTGTCAGTGGATGGGAGTACGGCTCAGCTGGGTGATAGTACGGAGATTGTTAAGTGCTGGTACTGAGTGACTGGAGTCATGTAGCCATCTAGTGCGTTCTGTGTGTGTGACTTCCACACTGTTAGCACAGTGCAGCGCCACTGTTTTTGAGCTACACAGTGACTTTGGCTCCCTCTGTGTACAAAATTGTACAGTAATGTTCTTGTCTTGCGAAAAAACTGCGGGACAGCAGCAGGGAGGTGGGATAATATTGATGCATACACAAATGATATATGGTTTGAGGCGTTTTGTGTAGAATACTGCAATGGAAATAAGGTGTAGACATTTCTGGGGTAATGAAATTAAACGTTTGGTGTCGGAATTATTTTTTTTTAATTTTAGCACACCCTGTATATAAAATGTGAATTAATACAGGAACCAAATACGTTTGAATTATGAAACAAACTGCATTTTGAAGAGAAAAAAATGGGTATATATATATATCATGTTAAAATATTCATTACCTATATTTGTTGAATAAATTTATAAAATAAAACTTTAGCGGTTAGCGATGCGATACGACCATTATAGTTGACATTAGGCGTCTAAAGGTTAAAGTCGTAATGTAGGAAATATAATTGTTTTTTTATGAAGCTTGGTTGGTTCTTTTAAGCATGCAAACTTCTGAGCACCATAAGATCAGGCAGTTTTATGAGTGGCTTTTGTAAGTGAGAGTGAGCAGTGAATATAGTTAGTTAAGGCAGTAATACTTTGGGATATGTTATGTTGGTATTGAAAGTTGTTAATTGTACACTGGAATGTATGAATGTTGTACTTCGATATTTTTCAGTGAAAAACCTTACTATATAGGCTGCTGTATGTGCAGAAATCTCTTTAATGTTTTTCATAAAACAGTGCAGGATAAATTTAATTACGCAATATTCTGTAAATATTAGAGTAGAGTTGGTTTTGACATTTGTTTTTTTAATGATAGCATACCGCAGGAGTTTAAGTTGGATTTGAAAAGTAAACGTTTCACCGTAAGCTGCTTACTTCATTCTAGCGATAAGATTATTAGTAAAGCTAAGTGTCAACGCAGTGACACTTCATTTTGCATTGTTTTTTGAAAGTCAGATGACCCACACATATTGCAGCTAATTTAATCATCTTCTCTATCTGATCTCCGCCTACTAACAGCCTGTCACAGCACTCAGTCTCCTGTATACAACAGCAGTAAGAACAGTAAGAGCTGTCACAGCTGGCTGATCATTAATCTTGGTGCTAGGATATGAATGGTAATCAGTTTCACGCCCCAGCCACTTTATCTGCAGGACCCCATTTAAAAGAATTCTATGTGGGCTTCTATTCCGATCTTCAAGCTAAGAACAAGAGGAAACACCCTTTTCCTTGCATGATATCCAACTGCTTTTATCCCGGTCACTGTAATGACTGAGGTAATCTGACTCCTGTTTGCACCACGTACATGGTTGATATAATAAAATAGGCAAATATATTCAATTAAATACGATAAACTTTGTTGGATTTCGAATCCCAATAATAATAGGAAAAATGTATTCATATCTCCAGTAAACTGCCTTCTTCATGGTGAGAGAACTGTTTTATGTTCCTTATATAGTATGTTTCAAAAAGAGCTTTACCAATTTGAAAGCGTATAGAAATTTATACAGAGGACATACACAACGTTTTGAACTGTCAAAATGTAGCAAAACACACCGAGTTTTACCTCGGATAGTTATGGTTCAATGTGACTTCCATTGGTAA
>Ga0123354_10013264_pt1 | contig 12784 bp, 6 predicted proteins | sample TergutLab28metaG_2_FD_97872 | JGI IMG/M metagenome (GOLD analysis project Ga0123354, IMG submission 97872) | Labiotermes labralis P4 segment gut microbial communities from Petit-Saut dam, French Guiana - Lab288 P4 | ecosystem: Host-associated > Arthropoda: Insects > Digestive system > Gut ...
AATGTAATGAATGTAGTAAATATGACCTTTCAGAATGAAGAAATAAATGTGTATTTTCCTTCCCGCATATTATTTTATCGATAAATACCAATATTCGTTCCGCACGTATCTCTTTAATTTCCCCTGACAGTAAGGCAAGAAGGGGATTTTTATGTTCTGAAAAACAGGATGACTGTTATTTGGAAGATTCGTCGTATTATTTTAGTGAATAACAGAAGTAACAAAAACTATTCTTTATTCGTATTTCTTAACAAGACAGAAACAGATTCAATATGCTTACATTCTTCTGTAATTTTAATTGTTTAATGGTTATAGTACTTTTATTTATTTACACGGTCCACTGATTTAGTTAGAACAGAGAATAAAGATTCTAATTTGGCAGGGCACTGAATAGTAATGTTCTTAATTTCTATAAAAATTTAGCACATGGTTACAAATATACTGTAGGAATGAGCACGTGTGGACAAAGAACGGAATATAGTATACACAAGGATGCAGGTGTACCACTGATCTATGTTGATTAATTAAAATTTATTTAGGTTTAGAGAAACTAATGTTCTGATAGGTCTTTTTCCTGGTCAAGGATGATCTACTTTTACGGGACAGGAACTTCCTCTTGGTATTTAGACACGAGATTCAAATTCGAGAGTTCTCATCCCGTCTGCGATTTTCTTCACTCCTTCCATCAAATGCTGAGATAATATGCTAAAATAGATCAATACAGCTTATTCCACTTCATCTGTCAAACTATTATACAATTTGGCGCTCAGTAATCTGGTCAGTGGAAGAGCATTATTAAATAACAGTTTTATGTCATCTTGTTTCAGTGAACTCTAATATTAATCGGATTTTTACGAAGTCTCGAAAGTGTTACATATTGTTTCGTATGAAAAATCTCTGGGATTATTTTTGACTTCTTTTTACTTGATACCTTTTTACCTTGAGATTTTACGAGGAAATTATGTGGTATTTGTCATTCACATTTTACATGCTTAATGGCCTATATAACTAACACCATAGTTTTTGTTTTAACGTTTTGCTGACCGTGCATCTCAGTATATTTATCTCAGTACTTAACCAACTTGATGCACAAAATTTTTGTTGTACAATAAGTTTATTTCATGCCTCTACATGTTTCGAGTACTGCTGTGCTCATCATCAGGAGATCAAAATTGTATTATACAGCATCTGGTATCATCACACCTATAGGTGGCCGTCTCGTGCACAGTCCTCTCTCAACCTTAAAATAGCTGTAGGCCAGATGCATTCATTTCAATTACGGTTCTTCTTCTTCATCTCAAGCACTACAGTCCGTGTTGGACAATGGCTACCAACACAACTTTCCTCCACTCCCGACGGTCCCTGACCATTGCTCGAAACATGTAGAGGCATGAAATAAACTTATTGTAAAACAAACACTTTTGCAACAAGTTGGTTAATCACTGAGATGAATAACCCCATAGTGCCTTTTGTAAAATAGAGCAAAGTTGTAAAACCTTTCTGCCTTTTAGAACATTTTTGTCTAAGTAAACCGAGCATGTCAGACCACAGAATTGCGGTCTGGAACCAGAATCCAATTGGAGTTTCAGTTGTTAGGCGTGTATCTTTTTATTTACTTGTGTAGAGTAATTATGTGATATTATTGCCTTAAAGATGACAGCGCAAGGCCTAGTTCTGCCCACTAAACCCAGCAATATTGCTGCCTGAATGTCTGTTCGCTTGAGATTGCAATGTTATTTGGGTTTGATTTAGAGACAAATTGGACCACCTTTAAAGTTTTATAGAGCGATTCTCCGCAGTTCGGCTTTAATTTCACGGGCAGTTATTTTATATTGCGTCACCACGACCGCCACAATTGTGTTATATAAGTGTTTGTTCCGTATAGATGTCAGCGTATAGAAGGGGCGGTGTGGGAGGAATGTGGAAAAGAAATCGTTCTGTTGAAGGAGTCGAGGGTTATTGCCTTCTCTTCCTGTTTCTGTCACACTTCAGCCATAACAAACGTGCACAAACTATTTGAAAATGGGAAACATTTCTGTTAACAGTGATGTGGAAATATGGCTACATTTCAAAATATTGCTCAGCGTTCGTGGATCCAATTTGTTGATCTTACGATGATGAAGTAACTAGGTATAAGACGCATTATGCTGGTAGGCAACAGAAGATTTTAATATGATATAATTTTTTTTTCTTGAATTTCGGGTTGGAGCGAATGATATAAGGGGTAGGTCGTGACGGGAGGGGGGGGAGTGGCATGACTAAGTACAGTGGAGAGAGTAGGTACTTCGTAGTAATTTTCAAGTTAATTATGTTAGTACTTCAATATTGAATACGTAGTTTAGTATGAACATTCTTATATTAATGTATTTCTAAGGATTTTTTACAGAGATTTTGTATTGTTTTTGCGATGTTTTTGGTAAACAGTTATAATAAGGTATAATTTCTGAAAATATCCTCAATGTTTGTGAATACCTTGTGATTTATTAGACAAATACAACACAAGGAAGAGCTGCAGTAGAAAGTTTGTGAATGTTATTTGCCATAACATAAATCCAAAGAAGGAAAAGGGCTAAACATTTGAGCTGGCGCCTGTATTCAAAAATATTATGCCTCACGTATAGCGAACTGCTTTCTGTTGTCATTCAAAGATCTTGTTAGTTATATCCAGAGCTAATATTCCACACGCTTACTTTAAAGGAAGCCACAGTAGTGTCCTATTTTGAAGAGGAGACCTTTCATTTACACTCTATTGTCTCTTCTGCTCCACACTATTGTCTGGTCCCTTACCAGTATCTAAGAATCTATGTGGCCTGAGAAGTTTTGGCGGCTGTCCTTAATTGCCACAGAAAGTAGCAAAGACTTGTAATTGGACAGAGATCGTTCTTTTTAAAGGGGCTTACTGCAGATCGCCTTGACATTTAGAGCGAACTGGCTGACATTGTTTAGAGCTTAAAATCAATATATAAAGAATGAACGAGAAAGGAGTTTGATTCTTATCGTAATTTTCCACATAGATCTATTTGGTATGGGTTGTTGCATTTAATTTCTGATGACTGATCACGAATTCTGGAGTCTATCAATTTTTGTTAATCTTTCCTTCCTTGGAAGGAAGAAGGACAGTCTTATGAGTTTACCATGTTGTCTGTCCCCCATTTCACGTTTTGAATAAGTTAATCGAATTTTACAAAACTTGGTACGCATTATGTTATTAAGCCAGTCACAACGTCGTAATATTTTATTTCTTTCAAGCTGTAATAACAAAATTGCGAACGCTTTGACGTATGGTGTGGTAAGTTGACATAATTACATGTCTCCTTAGTTCTGTTCGGGAAGCGGAAACAGCGAAGTTAGCTACTTTGCTAGGGTAAGGTTCGGAACCCTACAGGCAGTCCTTACCTGCTGCGATAAAAGAGAGCGCTTAACCTTTTGGCGCCGGAATTATTTTTTAAATTTTAGCACACCTGTATATAAAATGTGAATAATACAGGTACCAAATACGTTAGAATTATGAAACAAACTGCATTTTGAAGAGAAATAAACGGAGAGTATATACCATGTTTAAAATATTCAGTACCTATATTTGTTGAATAAATATATAAAATGCAATTTTAGAGGTTAGCGGTGCGGTACGACCACTGTAGTTGACATTAGGCGTCTAAAGGTTACTTATGGTGCCTTCTAAAAACACAATAAACAGCGGACTAGCATACAGATCTTTTGTGCGGTTATGCTAGCTGCAAATGAAATGAAAAGAAGTATTTGCTAACTGCAATTGGGTTGACACCCCGGTGGCAGTAGTGCAGTACACATTTACACATAAATATTACACAGAACAACACAATGAAACAGAATACACAGAACGAAACATATATAACAATAAAAATACATACGTTACAAAATTGAACAGAAACATACAAAACATACAACCATACATAAAATGATAAAGAATGGAATCAAGAAAATATGGAAGAATGTGATAGACCAAACAGCCATATAAACAGCAAACTACTTCATATGATCTATATATCTTCTAATAAAGTTAGACACCGTGTTACTAAGATCTTCACTACACTTCGCCCAACTACACTTCACTCCACTTCACACTACACTTCAGTCCACTTTACTACACTTCACTCCGCCTCACATTAGACTTCACTCCAATTCATACACTTTCTTTTAATTGTCAATAAAAATGCGACCGTGCATGTTAACATCGTGTGCTTCATAATTTAATTGTAGAACAGCATTCACTGAGAGACAGCAGAATGCATGTATTATTTTGATTAAGAAAATGAGTTCTAAAATTTAAAGACGTGTGTCGTTGTTCCGTTATATTTGCCCCTAAAATTAATGCTACATTAAACCGTGTTTTGTCCGTGAATCGTAACAGTATCATTTTCATACTAATCCAGATCTTCAGTTTACAAGTGAAAGGAAATTACAATAATTTAATTGACGGCATTCCGTTGTATTTATGTATTAATTAAGTAATTACTAAAATACCATCAGGCACAAATATACCTTTATTTTGATATACGTTTTGCAAAAAAATTTTAAAACATTCGATTCTAGGAAATATTTAGTACATTAATGTTAACAGAAGCGCAACTCAAATCATTATAAAGGTGTCAAAAACATATATTACTTTTTAATTTTAAAAATTTACGTGTCGAAATGTGAGATCTCACATTAAGTGTGTATGTTATTTGCATTTTGTTTTTATAATTATAATTTATACAGGGCATCAGAGTGGTATATTAAGACAGAAATGTGTCTTCATAGGTCAACAGACACACAGATTTTAAGTAATTATAATATTTGTCATACAAACTTCAATGTAGAATTTATTTATTGTGCAGAATATGAAGTGTGTTTGGTCACGATTGACAGACATTAGTTGAGAAGCACAGCAAGTCCACTGACAGCACGTAATATACATTATACAAATTGACGAATACGTAATTCCTTAAATGTAAGGGAAACGGCTTCAAAATGTAGCGAAATGTATAAGGAACTGCGAAATACATTGTGATAGTCTGGAATTCGTCAGCAATTTCGATCGCTCTCTAGTTTATTACATGTGCACTGAACTTCTTGGCAGAGACAAACGGAAAGAGAAACGCGTTTTAAAATACGTTAATCAATTAGTAGTAGCTGTGCCCACAAGATGACCAGGTACATAGAGGACAACTGGGTTTGATTCTCGGCAGAGCTCTTTGCATTTTTTTCCCTTATTATCGAGTCTGCGTCGCCTGAGGGCCCACGCAATACCAAACCCGAATGATTGTAGTCCATTTACATTCGTGAGAGAGCAGTGCGGGGCGTGATTGTCATCAGATAGCCATGGAAGTTGCAGTTGATTGAGGGGTTTAGTTCCATCTTATCTATAGGCCTTTTGGGTGAGAGTTTAACACGATGTAAATACATAGAAGAAGGTTGTATATGTAAGTGATTTAAAACAAATCCTCATATACAACAATAAAAAAAAACAGCATATTGTTCAGCATACTCTGCTGCAAGCTGTGTAGTACATTTGGTTTGTTTGTGCATAAACAGAAAATCTGATCTTCCGAATTCTTGATTGTAAACATTACTTGTTATGTTATGACTCAGGAGGACTGCCCGGACTGCTATTTCTTTCTCACTTATAGCGACATTGGTTTTGATTGTTCGGAAATACTGACGACACATGGCAGTTCCCTCAGACTACAGCTAAACAATGTGTGCATAGATTACTAAGAATTTTTTTTAACAATCCATATAACCAGTAGAAAAGTAAAAATATCTCCTTTCATATGGATGTAGTATAAAATTCACGCGTTACTGATCACGTTTACGCTCCGGGGTGGATGAATTTCTGTAAGAGTAGCACCGAAAAAATATCAGACTGACGCGGAACATGTTATCTTAGTCAATGTAAAAGGGTGCCCAAAACATGTAACGGCAGGATATTGATGATAGATGAGAGCGTGTTGACGAAACGTGATGGTAAACAGGTGAATGTTTCAGTATGTGGAGGAACGTGACGCAGATTAGCGTTGTACAGTCGATATTAAGTAGAGGAAAACAAGCAGGTTACTGCAGCAATAAGGTTTTGGGCTTTCCTTATTGTTGCACCGTGCATATCGTCGAGTTATTTAATTAGTACACCAACTGATGCACATACATAAAATTCCTGTGCTTTGCTGCATATCACGCAGCGAAGCACAGTACGCACACCTGAAGTAGGGGACTCTCAGCAACATACCCTCAAATAATACGACATGCTGCCACAGCACCATATTAGTACAACGAAGTTAATCAGTGACTATTTTTAATTGTGACTTTAGCAAGGAAAGTATAGCTCCCTGAGGATGATCTTAGGATCGAAACATGTCGGAGCAAGTTTAGTGTTTTAGGCTTTAATTCGCTAGGTAGAAGGTTAGAATGTTAGCTTAGACACCGACTGTTCTGAGAAATGTTTCGTGGTTCCTTTCAGTTATTCTCCAGTTATATCCTGGCATCGTAAATTGGAACAGGCTACTTTCTCCTGCAAAGTTATGTAAGGGTGGGGAAAAAACTAAGAAATTAGTTACCTCAATATTTTTCTCTTCTAATGATGTTGATATGACTAAATGAATACATAAAATATGCGAGGAATGTAACACTCGTAGAAAGAAAACAATGCTTGCAGTATTTTTTTTCTGTATGCTTGCGTTGAAGCCACGGATATTAATCCGTGATTTCAAATGCCACCCTGTCAGTTGTTGGTATCCCATTGGAAGGCACACTTTCCCGTTTTCATGACCACGTATTGGTCTGTTTTAAGGAGAAAGATGATAAATTTTTACTCCGATATTTTTTTGCACAGACCTTCGTGCTGTGTGAGGAAGTCTTTAATTCATGTCATATTAAATACGGTCAGATACACATTGTGAGCAAGGTAGCTCAGTTGGTATAGCGACTGACTACGGGATGAACGGTCCGAGGATCGAATCCGGGTGGGGGCGAGATTTTCCGCACCTGTCAAGACCGGCCGCGGAGGCCACCCAGCCTGCTGTACAATGGGTACCAGGTCTTTCCCGGGGGTACAGGCGGCCGGGGCTTGGGGCTGACCCCTCATCCCATCTAGTGCCGAGGTCCTAGAAAGTGTAGAGCTACACCTCTACTCACCCTAAGGGCCTTCGTGGCCTATAAAAAGGGTGAAACCTACCTACCTCTATATATATATATATACACCCATATTAAGGAACATTAATTATGAATGATCAAATTTCGCACCTTTTAAAACGGCGGATCGAGGATTGAATTCTTGGCTATGCCTACATAATTTAAAGCAAAAGTTCTGTAACATTATTTTGTATTTCCATTAATTCAGTATCCGCGATTGTCAGTCCATCTTTGTTACAAAACCTTTGGAACATTAAAAACATTCACGGCCAAAATAAGAGCACAAGAAACGTCCAGACGTTCTTGAAAAATACGTAAACACGTTTATGTAAGAGTATGTAAACTATATACATATATATTACAGGAACATGAGCTGTTTGAACTGATGTAAACAGTCGGTTGATCCAATTTTAAATATTGCCGTCATGACAGAACTATATTACCGCGAGTGATAGGGTTTTGAATGAAAGAATTCCAGTATCAATATCGACCCTCGCCTCCAACGGAGAAGAAAATATTCCTTTTTGAACATCAGTCAAAAGAGAAATTATTGAGGGGACAAAAAGTAATAAATGTGGCGCAGCAAGAAACTGTAAGTCAGTCTCTAGCGTCGTCGAAAAGCATTACTGGAGATAAGAGAGGAAATAGGTTAAATTCTTGTACCTGCGGGGCAGGTCGTTTGAAGCGAAATGAGGAACTGTTTATCGATATCGATTTTGATACGAGTACTTGTGTCGTGTCTTTAGGCCATAGAGTTTCTTATTTTACTTATATTATCGAAACCGTTTAAAGAATGATTGGAAACTCGCGTACCTCGAATTTTCACAACACTCGTAAAATTCATAAGGGAGCAAGTTGCTAGCAGAATTGAAGCTGAATTTCCAATTGCATAAATATTTTTGTCCTGCATATCCCGTAACATTACAACTGTCGTCTTCTCTCCAATACTGGTATCACGTGTAAATCTTCACAGCTCCTTAAGTTCTGCAGTACTGTAAAAGGTAAAGCAGTCCAATTACAGGCCTGGACAGGCCCAGAAGGTTCCAAGAAGTTAAGGCTCCCAGATTTCGTAACAACGGCACAGGATGGTTGTAGGTTGTCAGCCTTAAACACCGGCCGCCTTTACCCCCAGGAAATATTCCTGGTACTCATTTCAGTTAGAGGCTGAGTCGACCCCAGGGCCATAGTGCGATCGGAAGGATTTTATGTCAATGAAAAATCCACTGACACTAGCTGGGATTGAACCAGCGACCTTCTGATTTGTAGCACAGCACCTTAACCACTGTGCTACCGCGATCCCCACTCTGCAATACTGTAGATATTAATAATTCTGCAACTTCTGCAGTAATATGAATATTTACAGACCCTGAACTTCTACAATAACGTGAATCTTTATGATTTGTGAACTTCTGCAGGACTGTAGACCCTCGACTTAAGAAGGCTTTACGTTAAAAATAAAATTCGCTCGTCAGCAGACACATTTTTTTCCATAAAAGTGATGTAATAAGCAGCATTGCAGCTACGCTTACGAAGACAACATGTTTAGTCTTGTAAGTATGCTGTCTAAAATGTAAACAGTGCAAGGGTGCACAACAGATATATGCGGACAGTTTGAAAAATAATCCACATTTTATTCCTTCGGATCACCAGAATAAGTTTCAGCGGCAAAAGCTGCTAAAAAACAGGGTTCGATGACTCTGGTTTCTTTTCCTGAAGTCTGGTATAATAGGACATCAAAGAAGTCTTCGCTTTCGCCTTCTTATTCTCATAACAAATTCCTGTTATTTCTGATGGAAAGTATTTCCCATGTCATCGTTATGTAAAGATGTTTCTCCAACATAATGTAAGTCGAAGGCCTACTCTATGTGATGGTGGTCACCTTTATGTTTCGATCGTTATGGTTTATGGAAAATAGGTGTGCCTGCAGGCAGACTAAACGTGATGTAGGAGAGAAACTTTCCCATACCTACCGGGAATCTTAAATCCAGTCCGAAGTCACTGTATAGAGCTGTCCCAGAAAACACAAAGCAGCCTCATATATGGGTTGGCTTTCAGTGGCCAGCAACAGCGCATTCTTTGGGTTCGATGTATGGAGTCGCAAAGGACTGCCATGAAGTGGACAGCAATGGTATCGCAGGTGACTGGTGTGTCTGTATTATTTATTTATTTATTTATTTGTTTATTTACTAAGTGTAACCGTAATTCTACTCTTGCAGGAGATCCTTATGACATCGCCTCTTAGTAAAAGAGGTCGGAAACTTCAACAACAGCGTAGTAAGGACTCCATACTTCACAGAATGATTTACCGCTGTGACGGCAGGATTTATTTTTGTGACCGTAACAGCACTGATAGAAACGGTTTTATGTTTTTTTCAACACATTTCCTATCTGTAATATGGCACAGTTTATTTTCGACTTTATTTTCTCTTCTTTTTATCAATTTACGTTTGTTTATTATCAATATCGTGTTCCTCAATCTTAAACAGTGCTCGGGTCGTGGGTGTACGCCAACTGCAGGAGCACTTGGTACCATTTGTTATGATTTCTTAACCGTCTGATACACGAGGCTTTGCAAACAATCGCACGTGTATGAAGATAAACTCACATTATTAGAGGGCTTCAAACAGTTTCCAGAAGTCTAGGAAGTACTTCAATATTCTGACTCCAGAAGGGTAACATAGAATAGGTTCCATACTCAGGACCTATAACTATTGAACATCACCGTACAAAATTTAGTCGCCATGGCAATCTGGCGCCCGAGATTTGTGCACCCCTGCGTTACTATTCCCTACATTACTGAATATTTGATAAATGACGCTCTATTCTGCTTTCAGAATGGAATAAAACAGATCCATCCTTCACTATAGGATAAGTAATCGAATCCAAGATATTTGTAATAGCGCTCTGTCTGCCGAGTAGGTTAGAGCGTCGGTTAATATTATGGACTTTGTGTTTGAGACATTAATTCAGAATCTGTGGTAAAGTTTAGGTCTTGGGTGACATTATTGTAGCTGGCGAGCTGTAGAAGGCTCGATAATATTGCTTGTAGAAATTAACACTCAAGTAATTTAAACGCACATTTAGCTGAGTGTGAATGTGAACGGCATTTCAAAAGATTCTCTAAAAAAACAGAGGGGCGTTTGGAAAATAAGAATCAATTAAATAAAGAAAAATTAGTACATAACTCTTGCCAAAGTTGTCTTCTTAAGTGCGGTGCCCGCGTCTTATTATCAAAATTGTTTGGTTTTCAGTTAATTTAGTCCAATTACATGCCATAATGTCTGATATATATGACATGGCCGGTTCTTTCATGAACTTATGTTTCCTTTTTTCTTGTGGCGCTTCGACTCGATTCTGGGTCTTGGTCTCCTACCAGGGGGCTTCGCGATCACATTAACTGCACATATCTCGTCCGGTAGGACTCCTCTGGACGAGTTATCAGCCCGACACAGAGACCCCTACCTGAAAACACACAACACTCACAATAGACAAACAGCCGTGCCACCGGCGGGATGGGAACCGACAATCCCAGCAGGCGAGCGGCCGCAGACCCACGCCTTAGACGTCGTGGCCAGTGAAATCGTCTCATGAGCTTACATTTTTGGCCTTAATCAGCTCCTGTTATTTACACCTGCAGTAGGTGAAATGCCGTTAATTATTATGAAAACCGCTACATTTGATAAACTCTTTGAGTTATGCAAAATGATGATTCGATGAAACGTTGAGTCTGATCTCACAATAGACCACAACAGCCTCTAACATATATACTGGCTTAAAATAGAGATTTTTCGCGTTATTCCTATCAGCGAATATAACACTTGATTTGACGTATCGTCGTCAAATAAACAACAAAGACATAACAGTTTTCAGCGCATAAATCCATGCTAGTGTATTACATTTAGCACAAAATAATCTCTTCAAACTTAGATAAATAATTAACAAATTAGTGTTAATATCTCATTTTCGTGTATCAATCTATTATAGGTTTGTTCATATTGAATTCGGAAAGTATACACTGTTCTACATGCAAAGCACAAAGGGATAAGTTGCTACCAATAAGCAAGTTAAAATTTTGATATGAAACCACAAAAAAATTATCAGACATAATTCTTGAAGGTTAATTGTTAATCCACGCTTTTTCTATCCTTTCTATAAATCCCCTTTTCAGAGTTAAAAAGTAACTCAACTACTGTCTCTCAGTGAACACGTAATGATGCTGATTGTAGGGCCAGTTAATCTCTTTTTTATTACAGTAGAATTAAACTCGAAGCTATGTTAAAATAAAGCTTAATTCACACATTGCAGAATCATTTAAAAAATTCTTCTTAAATTCAAAATGCCTATTCGCTGTACAAATTACTGTTATCCTGTCATCAAGAGGCGTGTCTAATTAATAATCTGCAGTTGTTAGCGGAGACGTGGTAATTAAAGGAAATTACTCTGTTGTTAAAATGCACCGTCTCTCATGTAAGGAATTTTACTCTTTTTTCTGACTAAATACTAAAATGAGTACATGATAAGGAGGTCTTCACCGTGGATTGGATTTGTCGGTATGAATTTAACACTGATTCAAAGAGCGGCTTGCATAACACTTACGAATGACACATTTTATTACATATACCGTAATTTAATTTCAAGTTTCAGTCAAGAATTTTAAGCAAGATGTCATAAAATAATGTTACACAGAATGTCGATAACATTTTACAGAAAATACCTCTGCCCACTGAGTGGATCGTAAGTGTTCAAGTATATTCTTTTATACTCTCTGTTAGACTGTTTTTCAATATACAAGTATAAAATATAATTTGTCTAGTTCATTTTTCTTCGGTTGTAGGAGCACTTGGTATTGTCTGACATTACTGGAATTGTGCATGTCTGAATAATCAAAAGCTTGTTTTGATTTCACTGAGTTAATTTGATATAATTTTAACTGCATTAGTGTTCACACCCGGCGGCACTAGTACAATACATATTTAGTCACAAACAATACACAAAATAACACAATGAAACAGAATACGCAAAACGGAACATAGTAACATAAAGAATACATAAACATAACAGTAAAAGCAAAGCAGTCCCATTACAGGCCTGGACAGGCCTAGAGGGTTCCAGGAAGTTAAGGCTCCCAGATTTCGTGACAACGGGACAGGATAGTGGTAAGATTGTCAGCCTTACGCACCGGCCGCTTTTACCCCCAGGAAATATTCCTGGTACTCATTTCTGTTCGAGGCTGAGTCGACCCCAGGGCCATAGTGCGTTCGGGAGGATTTTATGTAAAAGAAAAATCCACTGACACCAGCTGGAATCGAACCAGCGCCTTCTGATTTGTAGCACCGCACCTTAACCACTGTGCTACAGCGGTCCCCGAAACATAACAGTAAGGAAACAAAAATAAGTATATATAATTTACAAAATTTAAGCAGAAGCATATGGATGGATAATATTAGGATGGATCTGCAGGAGGTGAGATGTGGGTGTATGGACTGTATTGGGCTGGCCCAGGATAGGGACAGGTGGCGGACGCTTGTGAGTGCGGTAATGAACCTTCGGGTTACGTGAAATGCGGGGAATTTCTTGACTAGCTGCAAACCAGTTAGCTGCTCAAGAAGGACTCTGCACCATGGAGTAAGTAAGT
>Ga0123354_10013265_pt1 | contig 12783 bp, 6 predicted proteins | sample TergutLab28metaG_2_FD_97872 | JGI IMG/M metagenome (GOLD analysis project Ga0123354, IMG submission 97872) | Labiotermes labralis P4 segment gut microbial communities from Petit-Saut dam, French Guiana - Lab288 P4 | ecosystem: Host-associated > Arthropoda: Insects > Digestive system > Gut ...
CCATGATCCGCAGCCCGCGGGGGTGCACTCTCCGGTCTACGAGTGATTTCTCTCTCAATTGCTGTCTTTTTTTTTTTTTAACTTCCTTTCAGCCCCTCCTAGCTCCCGCATCATCTCTTTCTTTCTTTGGTCATGTATCTTAATCCTCTTTCACCGTCTCTCACAACTTGTTCATTTTGGATTGGCTTAAAGAAGTGGTGGGAATTGGGAAGTGGCGTTGTGATTGCAATGTCCTTCACGTGGTGCACAGCACAGATACTGTAAAACAAAGAATGTTGTTTTACTTTTTTTCCATAGTCTTTTATGCTTTTCACTCGGAATAACGCAGGATGTGTTCATTTGCGTTGATTAGTGTTTATACATCGTGGCAGGCAAGCACACAATTTTCGCATTATTTCCTGCGCCTTATTATAGATACACGTATTTTTTCTCTTTTACAACGAAAAGTCTGTATGTTCCGCCCACTTTTAAATTGCATACTGAATGTATTCCTATATGTGTACTGCTTTATGAACTCTGTAATAATTGTGCTGACGTGTTACTGCATAGCCTACCGCGCTGGCGCAGAAGTCAGCATAGTTTCCTAAGCAATTCTACTCCACCCTCTGTCCAATTATATAAAATACAACTTATGATAACACTGCGTGATTCTCAGACATTTTCTTGTACTCGCCTCCCCCTCTCCTACTCACAATAAGAATGTATGGGTGGGGGCATCTATCATACAAACCCGCCTGAAGGTAACATGAGCGATGCAAATTACAATAAGCGAGCTGTACAGTAATTACACTTTTGGAAAAATATTATCCAGCTAGCCAGAACCAGAAAGAGTGGATTGAGATGGACGACTTGATATTATAATAATCAGCAATAAGGCTGACGTGAATCATTGGCTTGACCTTGCTTGATAGCTCTGTCTTTTTCTTCTCTTATAAAAATTTCCTTTGTGGCTGAGCCTGCCAGCCTCCCCAGATAGATGGAGTGCCCCTCCCTTAGGAGTATTATAATAATAATATACATTTTGTTGCCCAAGAAATACGCATAACCTGTCTCTGTCTAAGAGCTAGGTGAATCTTACATGACGCGGTGTTGTCGGGATAAAGGCTGCACCGACCACACGGGTTCCGCTTCGTGTTTTTGGTGTGCTTGGTATTCATTGGCACCGAGGTGATGACTGGGTGGCGCAGGCATCACAGTAACACTAGAAACGGTGGCTGGCTGTTTCGGATTCACTGACCGGTAAAACGGCAGTGGGTTGTCAGAGAACCGGCAACTTTGCTGCCCGTTTCACGTTGTGCGGCAGAGGCGACTTCCTTTGTAAGAGCTTTTGTTACCTGCGCTTTTGCACATCCTCTGTCTTACTTCATCCCTTCACCTTCACTTTCACCTGCGTCATCTGAGTCACCTAACATTGACGACCCAGCAGCCTAATAACGCCTCGAGCCAGCCGCATTATATGAAAGCTCTAGGCCTATTCATAGTTGGTATTTATTTATCATATATACTGTTTTAATGTTTTTATCTTTTGTTTACTTGTTCTGTGTTCTATGTAGGCTTTGAATGTTCCTCTGTCTCAATATGTATCAAGAATTAACTTCATTAATGTTGAATTTAATCCTCACAGTTTTAAATCTTGCTCGTTCGGGAACACGTCTCCATCGTTACATGTTACACGTTTTCACTTTTACGTGTCTGCGATATACGTGGCGATTTTTCCTCGTATTACAGGAACTGCCCGCACTGACGGTAGTGTGCTCATCTTATCTATAGCCAGCTCATCTCACGAGACCATTTAGAATTCGACGAATGGCTGGAAGTGGTATCTATCTGGAAGCGATGTAATAATCACTCACACTGAACATATGCAGTTGCCAATTATGCAGCAGAGCGTGGAGAGTAGCACGATGTGATTTTACCTTATATTATTAGGTTTTTCGAATGAGGGGTAGTGGGTTGGACGAGATGCGAGGCATACATGAAGATGTGACAAGTGCACACACAGTTTTTTTTAATGGAAAAACATGTTGGGAAGAGAGAGCTTTGTGACGTGTGCGTCGGTGAGAGTACGATATTGAGACAGGTCTTAAAGTTGTGAATATGTCAGCTGCACTTAGCAAGTTAAGGTTAGTCGGATTGTGGGAGGCTCGGCTTCTGTGAGCAGGGTATTGAACGTACGTGCTGACGAAAGGGTGGAGCATTTCCTCTTAAGTGAGAAATGTAGCTTGTGTTGAGGTAGCGACATAAGCCAGGATAGATCAGTAATTAAAGGCACTGGCTATGGGGTGGGCATCCGGGGATCGATTCCCGGCAAGAGGAAAAATTTTTTTTTCGCCGCCACGTCGAGACCTGATTTGAATGTGTCCGTTTTCATATTCAGTTGTTTCCCAGGAGAACAGCTCCTGGAACGGAGGCGGACTAGGCACCTCCGTTTCGGGCTTCAGAATACGTGGGTCATGTACGTTTTAGTAATAGGACCATGTTACTTAAGCACATCGTCCAGGCACCACACATTTAAAACCGGTTTTGTACATTAGGCTTCTAAACCGATCACGGGTTACTACTAATAACTTTACCATAAAATGGTTACCACCATACAGGCAGGAACCAACACCAACTCTATGTCAGTTACACTACAGCATTCGCCCTTGTAACCTTTACACAGTCTGCCTTTATTGCTACTGGCAGAGAAATTGAAAATTTTTTTTCTGATTTGCCAGACGAGCATTTCCGAAACACCATCATTCTGTTTTCTGAACTTCTCTTCTTCCCCTTCACGTTCGCCCACGTGTAGGTAGGCCTGTTGTGTGACTAGCCAGTTCTTTAGAAATGTGTATGGGAGCGGTATAGAATACATTTGTGAAATTAGGCTAAAACAAAAGTGTCGGTAGCTACACAGCAGTATGCGAGGGGCAGTTTTAAACCGAAAATCAAATAGTGCTTATAACACCTTGGTAAGATCAAGATCAGTCGCGGCCTTAGAACCATGTCATCCACTGCGCATTTTCATAGTCTGTTTTGCTGGAATTCGCTCTCTGTTACCTGACGTCTTAAATTCCCCGCCTCAGTTACGTACGTATTTCTTGTCTTCCCGTAAGAGTCTCCTAAATTTCGTTGTAATATTGCTACGTGACCCGTATGAATTAAGAAAATTCTGGTTGTATAATATCCTAAACTGCCCTCCTCACTCACGCTGCGGTCCAGATACTTTCCAAATTTTTTGCCACAGGCCGAGCTGAGTTTTCGCTGGGACTAAGGGCCTGACATTTGCAAAGAAGACAAAAAATGGAAGATTCGCATATTTCATTGGGCCAAGCCCTGCCGCTTTCGTTAGGTATCGTAATGAACTGCGGTAGTTTCGTTGGTCGAATTTTCATGATAATAATTTTTATACTAGGAAGTTAATATAAAATTTGGTATTTGTTATCACCTGTCATTCCAATTCCTTGAAGTCCGCCCAGCTTCGGAATTGCTACCGTTGATTGGACGGATGTAACAAACACGGTACTGAGGTGACGTGAAGTGTCTCTGTCCCTGTGCTTTCAAGGTATTGAGGTCAGAAATGGCGGACATAACAGAGTTTTGAAGATATATTTTTCTCAGAACGTAAAAGGTTGGAGAGTTGGTGCTTTAAAAAGCGCCAGCTGTTGTAATTGTTTTCAAGGAAAAACTAAGTAACGCTTTATTGTTTTTCAGACACTTGACTTCCAAACGTAAACAACTGGATGATCTCACCGAAGAGAGACATGTCAACATCGGCATACGTCTTGTGAAGCGTGAGTCATTATCTGTAATAAAATATGAGTCCTAAATTACATACTAAGTTCGTAGTTATTACAGAAGGAGTGAACACTTGGAAATTTGTTGTGAGCAGACTAAACGAGATACTGAGACAAACGTTGCGTGTCTGTGAAGGAGGAACCGGAATTGTTTCTTCTTTAGTCTGCGAGTCTTTTAGTGTGAGCTTCGTGGGTAACCGTGATCACGTCTACACCGTATCTAACTCGTCCCATGGTTTTTCTTAAAGTAACCACATCAGTGGCTTCCAAAGCTTGACGGGATCTTTGATTTCCCAAAACTATTTGGCAGAAGAGACCTTCGCGTCTTAATAATGCATTGTGACTGTGAAGTGCGCCTCACAGTCACGTCAGGAACTTCGACCGTTTATGGGTTGAGGAGGAAAATGTTTTGAGTTTTCCACATTTTGATTTTGGTAACCTCGTACCTTGGTAGTTTGAGAAAATAAGCGCTTGAAATAGGCCTACTGCTTCCAAAAGTCACACTTAACGCTTGTATCTTGCTTACTTGCAATATATTTTTGGAAGTATTCAGTTAGTTTGCAGTAACCCTGTATTACCTCTGATGCATGTTAATAACCTGAAATTTTGTCAGTGAAAATTCGTAACTTATGAAGCCAGAATACAAGTGGCAAGTAGTGCGAGTGGGAGGAGGCACGCAGGGGAAGTGGTTAGTATGCAGATGGGTAGGGTAGTATCTGTATTTAGTCTTTCTCTGACTCATCTTTGGTAATATTAATTAATATGTACTTCTCCGACGGAAATCAAAGAAGCACCACATACACACTGCGAGTGCGTTTAACATTCGAATTTAATTACGTTCAGCTTATAGGTATGAAAATGAGTCAGTAAATTTTTTAAATGCACTAAAACTAACTTTTAAAATATGATCCTTTTTTTAAGATTTGAAATTCTTGTCTCTTTCCGTCTGGGATATAACATTCGACGTGTTTCCAGTGTCCATTCAGATTGAAATGTATTGACGTGGACGTTTTTTGAAAGCAAGTCTGATTCGGTATGCATGCGTCTGGCAGGTGACTTCACTCAAATTAGAACCGAATTGTGGCCAGGACATGAAATAGTAGGGGATCTTTTTCATGTACTTTTTATTTCATTTTCCAGACTGGGATTTTGCTGTACAAAAATAATAATTGTAATGGACTCGTCAAAATTGTAGGTGTTTGTTGTCGGAAGGTAAACGTCTGAGATTCAGAAGAACTTTTCGAACTGATCAGTGCCTGCTCGCGGGGCCATGAGGAAGGGTGTAACCCGTCTCATGATTTGACTACAGCTTCTTCGCTTTATTACAGTGGAAGGTCACTGTGTTTTCTCAGCAGGCCGACTGGCTACTGGAAAATGATCAGTTACTGCTTCTCGCAACTACCCATTAAATATGAAATAAACGTGGGTTTCTGAGCGACGTTTCGTGTTGCCCTTTTTTTCTGTGTGATTGAAACGGCTCACATTCTAATTCATTTATGTTTACGTCCCGCGCAACACTACATTTCTTTCCTCATTCTGTTAGTAAAAATTAAAAAAAAAAACCGTTTGCTGCATACCGCGGATTTATACATGTTTAATCATAGTGATTATGTGACAAGTGGAGTGATGTCATGTACGTACAAATTGTGAGTTGTAGAAAGGTGGTCTGGGCAATATGTAAATGAAATTATTTTTATCTTTGGTGATGAACCTGCATACTTATCACACTGTTACGGGCAATAGCAGGCCTTCGCTTGCAGTACTTGTCCTGCAGGCACAAATATGGACATGACATCGGGGACGATAAGTGGGAAAAATCTGTTTCACTGTTAGCTGGTGGGGGCTACAACGTTCCGAATGCAACTTACAAATAAGTACCACTTACTTTCGGCTAAGGGCGTAGGCCTGCGATGGTACAATGTTGGCTGGTTGTCTTCGTGCCCCTATTTTTATGATAGGAAAGACTTAGCGCGGATTTCGCTGTGTGTTTACGTTTACATGATTGTCTTAATAAGTGGCGTGGACCTGTAGTATAACGTAAGATATAATACACAATTCTGACTACAACTCTAAATTTCTGTCGTACTTCGGAGATTGTGTTGCGTTGTTCTTCCCCTTCCCCTTTAGGAGTCCTTAAACCTTCATGAAAATGGCATTTTCAAAGGAATACGGCATGTAGTAATAAAGAGTCTGAGAATAGGGTCAAACGGTGGCATTTCCTAAGAATAATGCTATGGTGAAAGGTACAGGTATACGCCCCATAACAATGTTTCGATCAACGACGGACCGCATATACGACGATGGTCCCATAATATTATAATATATTACAATATAATATTTTGATATAATATTATACCATTGTGTTACATTTTCCTACAGTATTTAGTAAAGTAACGTGCTGTACAGGTTTGTAACCTAGGAGCAGTAGGCTATACCATATAGCCTAGGTATGTAGTAGGCTATACTGTACTATCTAGGTTTGTGTAAGTACACGTTCGCACACCGAAATCGCCTAACGACGCATTTCTCAGAACGTATCCACGTCGTTAAGCGACGCATATCTGTAGTTACTACCGAATGCCCAGATAAGTCGAACCCCATTCCATTTAGGTATAGGCCTGTGTGAGGTATTCTGATTGGGGTATTGAATAATGCATTGTTAGGTTCTTAACAAGCTGTTGCGGTTTCAGTGTGTGTTGGGATATATGTCGTTCAATCTGCATGGATGATTGCACTTTGTAGTGAATATGTTTGCATTGTCGAGTTCTGATCTCAGGAATTCATTATAGAGGAGTGCGTTGTGATGGCAGTTTTCTTTAGTGAATGTTCTTGTGATATCGCAGTATTCTGTGGAGAGTTTTCGCCAAGAAGAACGTAGTGAAACATTTCGTCGTGAATAGGCCTTTGTTTATACGTAATTTCGTAATTTGTAATTTGGAGCTTGTGGGGTGTCATTTTAAAGTTGTTCATTCTGTGAAATTTTTAGATCAATGTACTCAGTTTATTGCACCAGCCACCTGCCCGGTATTAATTATATATGAATACTAAAGACGTACCTCCGACGTCTTTCGGTATGAGTGCAGCATTTTGTGCTCCCTGAAAATGGCACACTTGTACGTCTTTAGCATTTGTGTATCATTAACACTGTGCATTTGGTTGGTGCAGTAAACCGAGTACGTTGATTCACGGGCATGAGTTTATCACAAAGATATTTGTTCGTGGTTGTTAAGAGGAGTGTTCGCCATTTTGTCTCTCGATGTTTACGTACGTATCAGTAGGATATGTTCGTTTTAATTCTGTTGACGAATCAAAGGCACTGTGTTTTTTTATGTCATGTGTTTTTACTTGCAGACAGGTTGAGACCAGACGTCCGAAATATTTGCACAACTGATTTAGTTTTAAGAAAATTGGTGTAGGTCTTAAAGACGCTTTGTACTAGTAGTAAGTGCAACGCGCAGAGACGTCATTATTCTTCGAAATTGTAGTATTTAAACAAACATATTTTTCCCCACATGACTATACGTTTTATATATATATATATGTGTGTGTGTGTGTGTGTGTGTGTGTGTGTGCGCGTGTGTGTTTGATGTTTTGCTGACCGTGCATCTCAGTATAATCTTAGTAATTGACCAACTTAATGCACAAATTCTTCTTTTATAATAAGTTAATTATATTTCTCTACATGTTTCGAGCACCATGTGCTCATCATCAGGAGGTCAGAGTTGTATTATACAATTATTATATAATGGTCTAAAATTACAAGAATACAATTTTATAAATATGAGCACATAGTAAAATTTATGTGCTCATATTTATAGAATTGTATTTAGTAATTTTAGACCACTCACTTGTTTCAGTGTGATGTTACCAGATGTTGTATAATACAATTTTGACCTCCTGATGATGAGCACATAGTGCTCGAAACATGTAGAGGAATATGATAAACTTATTATAAAACAAGAATTTGTGCATTAAGTTGGTCAATTGCTAATATGTGTTTGTGTGTGATTAGTATATTTCGGTATTAATCTGGTGTGGAAGAATTTTAGTCAGTGACGACAGACAGCGTGGGGTGTGAGTCAGTTTATTGTGTCCGATGCCACACCTTACAGTGATTTGCTGTCTTTGAAATTATCGCATCGGCGCTTAGGAATTCGATTGGGCTGCCTTGCCTTCTCCCGTACCTCCATGTTTCAGATTTCCAACATTTGTCCCTAGTGATTATGTTCCATTTATTACCATTACATGCCCCCTAATGTCCCTCGCCCCGCAGTGTGAACTACCTTACTCTGGGAGGTCTTGTGGGGAGGTGTTAATGTTCTGAGAGGGATGTGAATGTTTGTTACAGACGTGTTTCGCGAGCTGTAGCGCCTGTTCATGCCCCCACCACCCCCACCACCACCCCCCCCCCCCCCCCCGGCCCTACAGGTTCTATTATACTTGCGCACTAAACTTTTCTTGGCCGAGCAGATTGTGATGATACTGGATAACTGTGATCCTTACTAAGTTTGTCGCAAAAATTAAATTTTGTTTCACACTCGGCTGTTCGGACACTTGACTTGTAAATTCCCCAGTTTACGTCGCGTGTACTAGTGTGGGCCACACGTAATGTCTTTGTCTTTTTTACAGTAAGTCAGCAGCATATATTGGCTTTTACGGGCTACAGGCAAATGTTTGAAGGAGGTGCTCAGCACAGTTCTTTTAATTAGAGCTGTGTAGATTTGTTGCAACAGTTTGACTGGTATTGTACCAATATTATGTTGGACATTGTCTGTTGTCCGAGGTATATTTCGTATGTACGACTTTCCTAATTTGCTTTTACGGCGTCTGAATGTAGCATGCCATGCCCACATTTACAGCAGTCCAACCACGTGATCAGTGTTCATTAGTACTCGTTTGAAATTAAAACAAAGCACTTGTTTAATCACTGGGATTTATCTAAAAAGACGCCCGACTTGGAAGTTCATATAATCACCAACGACAGTAGTGGACAAACAGGATTTTAAAAACGCGAATCTTCAAAATCCATAGCCAAATAAGTACAGTAGGCAGTAATTTATGTGGCGGGAGAGGGAAGTGCAATGTTGAGATCCTTAGGTGGATATACGCCTCTACGACTGGACTGCATATACGGCCTTTCGCTTTCTTTGCGGTCTGAGACACGCCTGAACATAGGGTCGAGGTACAAGCCCCTCACCTAGCGTGGGTGTTTGCCCTATGCGTGTTACGGGTCTTTGCGTTGCCGTGTGTGAGTACCTGGCGACGGGCCGGCTACTGTCTGTGGAGTCCGTAACAGAAATCTGCATAGATGATGCGTGATATCAGGAACGGAAGGTACGCCGTACATATCGACGGGCGATAGACACAGAAGTACGAAAGAGATGTGAGGTCGGTATTGTATAGTTCAGGATTTGCCACAAATAGGAGTTTGGAGGACAGTATAAATATAATAAATACAGGTGTCCGATGATGGCAGGACGAACGAAACGGTGGACAGGAGGGGTTTGAGACCGATTCGAGCGTGATGTTACCGAATTCATGACGAAATAGAGAAGAAAGTGGATATATGCGTTTAAATTCACATTAAATGGCAAAATTTTTATCACCGCTCAGGCCTATCATGTGTAAGGACCATTGTTCATAATGTAGACCATATTACTTCTGCAAGAGTACTGTGGGTCAGTCTCTTCAACCATTGTGTTACCAGATTGGTATGATTATGGCAACTTGTCGTTAGATCGCCATTTGTGTAATTTTGTTCTTTGGTAGACGTAACTATTTGACCTTATTTGAAGCTAACGTCAGTGTACCGAGATACTAGAAGAATAGGTAAATTCTAATTTTCGGGTGTTTCGCAACCGGTACGCCACGACGGTATGAACTGAATTGAATTTCTGCGCACTCGACGGTTGTTCACAGGGTGGTAATATCAGATTTTGTTCGGCACTGTTTTGTTACCCTATCTGCCTGTCATGGTATGTCTTTACAGAAGTGAGATTGTGTCCATTATTTTTTTGTGATCGCCTTTTACGTTTCTTAATTACACTGGTATAGACCTATCTGGAGGCTGGTGTAGTGGTAGCGCTGTACACTTTATTCGGGAAATGTTATATTCGAATATTGGTCGGGCCATCGTTTTGTTGTGAGTTTTTCGTGGATTTCCTCACTTTTTCCAGGAAAATGCTGGGATGTTGCCTCGATTACTCCAGAGCTGTATCCATGCAGATCATCTTCAATTAATGTTTGTCATCTTCGCCATGCGAAAATATGTAGTATGAATTAACTACCAACGTCTTAAAATAAACCACAAAACATTAAAAAAAACTATAGCCCTGGTTTGATATTTTAAATGCTGAGGTATATATATGTTAACATACTGTACCTTTTCAGAATAGCCATTTAAGTCTTAATACTGTAATTTCGCCTGTCACTTATTATTCGCCTCAGAATTGGTGATTTGTAACGCTTTCCCGTGAAGTGTAATACATTGTATTTGTAGTGGTTATACACGTGTGAGGATGAGATGGAAATTAGAAATGCACACAAAATTTTGTTTGCAGTTTCCGAATCAAAGGATGATATGAAATAGAACTTCACTGGAGAGGGCGTGGGACTGTTGACTGAATTTAGTTGGTTCAGAATAGAAGTCAGTGAACACGGAAGTCGTCTTTGTTCTTGGGCTTCTAGGACCATGAAGGTGGAAGGAACAAGCTCCCCTGAAGCGTTGCTGACTTTTCTTCATTCGACACGATTACTTATCCCGGAAGACTCGAATGTTGAAATTTATGGTTTTTAAGATTTGCGGAATTTCTTTACCAGTTAAGCGACTGTCAGTGTCTCACGAACCATCCTGCTCCGTGAAGTTAGTTTGCCCGTAGCACTTAGCGCAAGTAACAAGACGACTTATTTTTACTGTTTGTAAAAGGAGAGGAAACACTGGATCGTACATTCTGGAGAACTGGCTTTGGAAGAGACTGTAGACCTTTCTTAAGACAGAGTACGCGATGATGACCGCATTACATGATGTTTGTCGTTGTTCTATGTGTAATTACAAAATGTGATAATTTCTGGTGCTGGAAGGACCAATTTTCCTGATTGTGCCTGCCCCATATTTATTATCGTGACTGACAGTGTTGTTGGCCACCGAATTTCTAACCGAGACCAGGCGCATAGGTAAACCACAGCGCGTTACGTGTATCAGTAGCGAGTACCCCGCTCTCCACACCTCAATTTTTCATAATCAAAAGTGGCGGTAGCCAGTGTGTATGGTACCGGAGCCGGATTCGTGGGTCACCTAATTTTGTATACCATGTATACAATGCGTTTGTGTACAAAATGCATGCTCTTGTTTTTGTTATTGACTGTTTTGCTTCTACATGGGTAGCGAAAGAGCAGTTTTCATTTTGACGTTCGTTTCCGCGACTGTAGCACGTAACGAATGTCTGTGACATGTGAGCTTTCTAGATTGACGATTCTCGGGATGGATATGATATATGGAGAGCTCTGTAAAATTTACTGTTGATTAATATTTCCCGTCCTTGGCAAGGGAGAATGGACCTGAACAATAGCATCCTGTTACAAGTGTAGGAATAGTTAAATAATTATTTTTGTACTTTGAATCGGTGACAGGTGTAAGCCTTCCAGATAACGTTCACAATGCTGGCTGACGAATGTATCGATTATGAAAAATTGCACTGTTCTCGTGTGACGTACGTCACAGAAATGGGATTTGTGCATGTTCGATGAGCACTGGTTTCTGTTTTGATGTTCTTGAGCAAGATGACGGGTCTCGAAACTACGTGCGACCGTTGGTTTTCAGAAACTGGAATTGTCTGTGTGCCTAAGCACCGCACCGTGACGACGTTTTTGGGGAAGGAGATTTAAATCGTCACTGCTTTGGCCGTACATGGAGGCGAGTGGTCAAAGTCACGCTTCGATTGTTTCACCCGCAGGTAAGGATGCGCTTCGTAAACTGTCAGCGCTTGACAACTGTGTGGTTTGAATTCGTGGCGGAAGAACCAAGACGACGAACGTGGCTGGCTTTATCCGGGCTACCAGATGGACTGCTTTCAGTTCAAATACAGTGCCAGGATTGGAAATAAAAAGGACTCATTTTAACATGACCGCACGCGTGGAAGATGTTTTCTGAACTGATGGGTGTCATTTTAGGCGCGTTCGCAGTATTGCGAAAAGCGGCTATTAGCTTCGTTATGTCTGTCTCTCCGTCCCGTCCGCCTGTCAGTCGGTTCGAATGGAATAACTGGGCTTTCACGGAGGGATTTAGATGAAATATTTGAGTATTTTTCTAAAATCTGATTAGAACATTAATATTTCATTACATACTCACAAGAATAATGGGCGTGGTACATGAAGACATATGTACGTATATGACAATATCTCGCTCAGTTCTTCGTACAGTGAGAAGTGTTCCTTACAAAAATTGTGTAGAAAATCAGAACACACATTTTATGTTCAGCATCTTTTCCCGAAAATTATGCCGTTTGTGGGATAATGTGTAAAAATATGGTAGAACCAGACAGACCGCAGATGACAGTACAATATGGCGAATGCACTTTTGCATGGTGGATAACTAAGGCTACAAGCACACACTCGGAATATGTAATACTTATGCTTTTGCAGGGTAACAAGTTGTGTGAACGCGCCACATTGTTACCATATATGTAAGTTTCCTGTCTTGATTGCTGAAAGACTCGTCTGCGCTACCTGTTTACTCTCGTTCCCGCATGAGGCGCTAGACCCTTCAAATGTGGTCACAGATACCAGACTATGGTTTATAATTATTCTTATATAATAATAATAATATTTATTAACTGCAATTGGGTTGTCACCCGGTGGCAGTACACATTTACACACAAGAACAACATAGAACAACACAATTAACCCATGACAACACACAAAAAAAAAGAATAACGTCCGAACAACACAAATACAGACTAATGTGGAAGATGGAAGAGTGGAAGAGTGCGGTCCGTGCCCCTTCTTTTCG
>Ga0123354_10013266_pt1 | contig 12783 bp, 15 predicted proteins | sample TergutLab28metaG_2_FD_97872 | JGI IMG/M metagenome (GOLD analysis project Ga0123354, IMG submission 97872) | Labiotermes labralis P4 segment gut microbial communities from Petit-Saut dam, French Guiana - Lab288 P4 | ecosystem: Host-associated > Arthropoda: Insects > Digestive system > Gut ...
CGGTCACTGCCCCCTTGTATATAATCATAAAAATAAGAACGGTACTTTTACACTTCTGTCGATAAGAAAAAAGGGTGAGGGGGGGGCGCTGCTAGGTACATTATCAAATGCATACTTTCTTGAAATCGTGCTTCCGCCCAGTGACAGTTATTTTTATATGAGCGCAGCTCTGATTACTTCAATAAGCGGGATGAACAGTACACACAAAACAAAAGCCATTTAACAATAAACAACAAATTGATGTACATTACCAATTTTCAATTTAGGCAATACATGGTTACCTGGGAAATAAGGAACAAGATTCATAATTAAATCATAAACAAAATGCACACTGGAGACACAAGTATGCAATGTACAAGGAATCTGCAACATTACGTGTCCTCACAGAGGTGGTGTTGCTCAAGATTAAAGTCTTCTGGTGTTGAAATGTTCTGTCAGCTTGACAGTAATCCCTGACATTTCAAGCAAATGTGTTGCTAACATCTTTTAACATACTAATAACACTAGTACCAAATTAAACAGCATAATCCAGTCAACTTGAATCTTCAATACAAACTTGTATTTTTGTACAACTTCCCACATAGCAACAGGCTTCTCGAGAAGATAGCAGCCTACAGGTAGTCAAAAACATTTATTCTTCTTTAGAAACTAACGTTTCATTACCATATACTGCCTGCCACTGGCCCATATTCTGATCCAGACCAATTAGTCCACATTCTCACGCCCCATTTGTTTAAGACCAACTCCAATACAATTCTACCATCCCCAATGAGACCTTCCACTTCACATCTTCTCTTGGAGCGTTCCCAACTAAAATTTCATATGCAAACATCATCTCTAACACACATGCCACATGCAACATACATTTCATTCTGCTTGATGTGACCAACCTTGTATCATATGATAAAAGGTATAAACTGGAAAGGTTCTCATTATGCAGTCTTCTCAAGCCTCCTGGAACTTCTCCTTACTAGATCCATGTAATTTCCTCAGCAGCCTGTTCATCTCAAAACACTCAACCCACTTTCCACTTCCGTCAACTTCGCACAGACATACAAAAGGACAGGTAAACGGAGAGTTCAGTTTTATTCTTTACACTCTCACAGGTGAGACGAAGGTTGCAGATTCTTAACTAAACAAAATTTTCACAGATTCCAATGGTTATATTTAGAAGAGGATTTTATTCTAAATTCTAGTAGTCAGATAAAAGCATGTATTCCGCTTCTGCATTGACTTGCAGACACATTTCCTTCATAAGGATTTACACAAACCAAGAAGAGACAGTAACTTCCATACACCACTCTGGAACTGTCCAAGTTACAAAGACATGGAAAAGAGAAAAACACAATAGAAATTCTGTATATTCATGACACACCAACATGTAACTCACCTCATCTTGTTCAGACTTTAGTGCAGGAAATGATATCAGCTCAGCAATCTCCTCCACTTTTATATCCATTTCTGTGTCCTGTTCCACTTTTATACTGGCCACTTCATGTGGACCATCAGATGACGTACCACATGCCCCACTACATGAACCCGGTACAACATTCATGAACATTTCGCAGCTCTGAAAACCATAGTAAATTTCCTTACCTGCACATTCTCAATCATGAACAAAAAAATATAACACACTTTCATCCAAACTGATAACATTATAGTTGTTCTGTAGATTCCCTCCACTACAGTTTTCAAAATAATTACTAATAACTACCATGAAGCACAGCCCATCCTGAGAAGCTAATAGTTGCTCAGCTTCTTATTGAATTCTGTGCCTTTTAAAGAACATGTCAGTCCACTGTCATGTTCACCACGGTCTGTCATTTGGTCAATCCGCAACCTCCCAACCAAATGTCTTGAATACACACGTCTACAGTTCTTAACACAAGTTATTTTTCTTGACTGTTACCTGATCAATATTTAATATGAATTTCTCATGTTATATGCACGCTACACACCACATGACCCACTGGTAACATCTTGCCTTTCACCATTCTAACCTCTTGTGGAGAGCACTACAAACTATAAAGCTACTGTATATGTTGATCACTTCTTTAATACAACAACCAAATGCACATGTATTTTTGTACATATATTTTACCAAATCCCTCCTACATGTATCAGTGTGTTACACACCATCCTCAGGGAGAACTTCATATTCTTGCTAAAAACTGTCAGCTTTATATAAGGTTAATACACAAGATGTGTTACAAAGTATAAAATATACCATTTTTGTAGATTAACAATGTTTTTTTTTTATAAAGATTAAAAATGATATATAACTTCATAATAATTGATGTGCAACAGGAAAGATTAACAACTGTAAGAATACCATGTATGAACTGCTCAAAAAACCTACACAGCAGCATGGTTCAACAAGATATGCAAGAACAGTCAACTAACACCCAAATATGTAAACATTATAAACATCGAAATAAGAGATAGCAATCAATGGAACAAAAATATAAAAATTGTAGCAACAAGAGACAGACTAAATCAAAAATATATATTGTGGGTAATCACTGTAAAATACATTGTTAATCTACAAAAATGGTATATTTTATACTTTGTAACACATCTCATATAATAGCCTTGTAAAAAAAAACTGACAGTTTTGAGCAAGTACACACATTTCTACCTGAGGATGGTGTGTAGCACACCAAATCATGTCGGAGAGATTTGATAAAATATTTGTAAAAAAAAAAAAAACATAATATGCATTTGGTTTGAATGTTAAAGAAGTGATTAACATACAAGAATGAATGGAATGGAAAACTTCACAGTACTCTATATGTCTTCTGTATTATTTACTATTACTTCACCCTCCTCCCCGCCTGTAGTCTTTAGAATGCGGTGGGTGGGGGGGGTGAATTCTACAGTCTCTCCTCAGTATTAGGGAAGTATTACACCCATACAAAGCAACAGGCAGGCACACACATTGTTATACTTTACTTTCTTTGTTCTCAAGATAACAGGCAGGATAGCAAAGCATTATGAACAAAGCTGTAGTAAGCATTACACCAAATGAACTCCCTCTCATTTCTTGACAGTGTGACCTGTACTTCTTTTCACTGTCATGAATCCATAAATATGGCAACTGATAATCTGTCAACAACAGTTCAGCACTTGAGAAAAGTGGTTCCGAAGCATTAATTTCCACTGTTCATAACTTCTGGCAAATACTGATTCTCTTACTTATCTTGGAATATTTGACTTAATTAAGCACCTACATCTTATACAGAAATACAAGAAGGCATGCGAACATACAGTTTACAGCATTCTTTACACTTTCAGGGGTAAGAGGAAGGTTACAGATCCTTCAGTGAACAGCATTATCACAGAATACAATGGTTATATTTGGATTAGGATTACATCCTAAATTCAGTTGATCAGATATGAGAATGTATTCACTCACCTCTGCATTACTGGCAGGCACATTTCCTTACTAGGAATTCACATAACCCAAGAAGAGACATAAATGTCCATTCTTCACACTGGGGTTTTTGAAGTGGACAGATCATGATAACAGAGACCACTAAACAACCTAGCCATTTTTGTATACTGGTGACACGTAACTCACCTCAACTGGTTCAGCCTTTATTTCAGGAAATGAAATAGGCTCAGGAATCTCTATCACTTTTATCCCTGTATCTGTGTCCTGTTGAGCTTGTATACAGACCACTTGACATGCATCATTATATGGTGATATGCACATCCCACTACACGGACCCGGCAGATCATTCACCAATATCGTGCAGCTCTGTGAACCACAGGATCAATCCTTATCAGTGCATGCTCAATCATGACAAAAACAAAATATGACACACTATCAAAACTGATAATACAATAATTCTTCTGCACATTCCCTCCACTATAGTTCACAAAATAATTACTAACAAATAACTCCATGCAGTACAGTCCCTTCCTGAGAAGCTATTAGTTGCTGAGCTATTTTGTTACATTCCCTGCCTTTTATGTGGGCCCGGTAGCTCAGTTGGTAGAGCAACTGATTAAGGGCTGGATGGTCCGGGATCAAATCCCAGTGGGGACGAGATTTTCTGCCCGTCCAGAACGACCCTGCGGCCCACCCAGCTTCCTGTAAAATGAGTAACGGGTCTTTCCTGGGGGTAAAGTGCAGCCAGGGCGTGCTGCTGACCAATCACCCCCTTCTAGTGCTGTGGTCATGGAAGAGTAGAGCTATACCTCTTCCCACCCTCTGGTACCTTTACCCTCCCTTTTATGCAACATGTTGGTTCATTTCCCTGCTCACCAGGGCCTGTCACTGGTGCAGTCCACACCCCACCTCCCAATTTTTAATATGCCCATCAACAGCTCTCACACATGTTCTTTTCCCATACAATTTTTTCATCAAAATTTTACATATTTTTCTCATGTCACATGCACACTGCATTCTACATAACCCATCCATTTCATCCTCTTTCCTTGCACCATTTAATCACTCCTGGTGTTTAGCACAAACTAAGCAGCTACCTACTACACAGTGTTCTCCAAACAGTGTATTGCTTCCACCCTCTTAGGTGTATAAACATTCCACTCAGCACCCATTCTCAAACACAGTGAGACCATAGTCTCTCCTCAGCATGAGACAAGTTTCACATCCATTCAAAACAACAGGTACCCATACATTATTTATATTTTAATCTATAATGTCTTCAGATACCAGGCAGGAATGCAAAGGATTATGAATGTAGCTGTAGTAAGTATATTATTCAGATATTAATCTGATCTCCACCTCTAGATGACAGTCCCTTAATCTAGCACCTGACAATCCATCACTCATAGTTTAGCACTTGACAAAAGTGGTCCCAATACTAGAATTTCCACCCCTCAAAACATCAGGTGCATGTATTGATTCCAACATTTACCTCAGGATATATAAACTTTATTGAGTACACTGAGTTATTACAAGGGATTCAAAAGATGCAAAGATGAGCGACAAGTTCCTCTGGGCAAGAGGAAACAAGCAATGTTTGAGTGTCTTACAAACTTGAAATGACAGCCTTGAAAATGGCAAAAGGTCAAGACAGACTGTGCATGCACATAACATGTAACAGCAAGGGGACAGCGAGGCCTAACAAGGAAGAAAGTTAGCTCCTCCAGCACCTGCCTGTCTGTAACTTGCTTAACAAAGCTGAAGACCTATCCAATGATATCCCATCACTATCCTCTCACCTATCTTCTGGGCCTAACAAGGCCTACTTCAACAAATTGGTAAGGGGACACACCACTCAGCTTAGCATTGATCCTTTCTACAAATTGATGTGGTAGTCACCTATGAGAATTGTATCTGTTTTCATCAACAGCAAAGGTTGAAACCGTGCGTTATCCCAAATAGTTTCAAAGGTATACTATTACTATAAAAATATTTCACTCTATCTATTTTCCTGATCAAATCATATGACTGTCTGTCCATGTTTGTAAAGACACAATGGCCCCCTACATTCCATTTTTATTCAGCAACTGACATATTCAGAATATCTAATCAGTAAATAACCTACTATGTTGAAATCCACATTGATTAATGGCAATAGTTTACTTGTATATGCAAGTACCATTGAGGAAAGAATGCTCAAATCTGCATGGAAAGTTTCAAATTCTGCATATTCCATGAAATTCTCAAACAGGGAGTTATGTGTATCTAAATAAGTTTTATACACAAAAAGTGCACAGCCCAGATCAGAACTAATGACAAGAAACAGATCTGCCCATCACCTAATTCTGTCTTAGCACAACATCAAACACACCAGCAAAAGCAATCATCAGAGAACAAGATAATGCAATTCCTATCATGCATAAAACACTCACCATGTTATCCTTCAAAGCAGGGAATATTTCTTCTGCCCGTTGTACCAGTACCTTTGGCATTCCTTTTGTAAGAGCCTGCAGACTTCCATCTACCTTCACAACTTTCTTATCACACATTATGATTTTTTGCTTGGATAAGAAAATTGCTTACAAGAATGCTGAAATAATTTCACAGCTCTGAAATACATGCCCAAATGGAAACATGGTTATAAGCCGTATTCAAACATATATTTACAGACAAATGTATCTTAATAATTTCTAAGAAGCACAGAGTAGTGTACAGTCCATCTGAATATAGGTACTGCAGGTTCAGACACCCACATCACAACTGTCAGTTTCTTGCTGCTTTCCTAACAAAAGTATGATTAACATGTCTAACAAATTAGTCAAAAACATAACCTATTCAATGCCTAATAAAGGATAAATAGACGGCTAAACAGTTAAAATGCAATCTGACTTGGCCGGAAATTTGAGGCAATAAAACAGTAGCATAATTGATGACTTCAACTTAACTTTTGCTCAAATGGCAAATAAAAAGTCGCTGATCTGAATACTGTGCGTTTTAGAATCTACAGTATCATTTATCATGTGATTATCGAAGTTTTTGTAACAGTTGGGATAACAAACCCCAAGAGCCGTTACACTCTTTCAGCATTAAAGAAAATACACACATTCACAACGAAAATGTAAGGTACCTGTCACGTCCGACTATCAGCTATTTCACCAATTTCCTATGACAAGGCTCCATAAAAGAAATTATGATGCACACATAGATTCACAACATAACGATGGGACGTTTAAGTGCATATCAGGTTACATTATCTTGAATGTTACACCAATTTGTTACAATACGGCACAAGAGAAAAGAACCAATCATGACGCACACCAAGCCAACAAATTCGGAAATTAAATAAATAATTTCGATTACAGCTGTGAAGGAATATTTCACTGGCAACACGTTCGAGTTATACATCACGATTGTGGTCATGCATTTTTTCCTCTATTACCAAACGCCAAGAACAACTTACTAAGGTACAACGAAAGTACTCATGGCCCCTAAAACTTGTGGCCATTTAGTAAGAATATCTGTCACTTGCTCTTCTGCACAAACATAACCACACCTCCCACTTCCGCCATCATCAATTTGAACACGTAAAAATTCGTTTTATCTTTACCAACAAGGAACTATCGTTCGTTTGGCAGCATTTCTGTGGTTCATTCTGAAGGCAGTTTAAATTAATATAACTATACGTCTCAAACCTTTTGCCGATATACAAAATTCGATAACAATATAATAACCCGAAATGAAAACATCGCTCCGATTTCTCTAGCGTTTACTGGAACGAGCCAAGCCGTTACAACCCGAATCTGCCCGAGGTGGTAGTCATGGAAATGGCCTAGTTGTATTTCTCACAGATTACCGTATTACTTATCCGTGCTTTCAGGTGTGCTGTCCGTTTGGGATCCATGGTCACGGTGTTGCGAAAAGCGGCTACTCCCTTCGTCATGGCTGTCCGTGTACCCGTCCGTATGGCACAACTTGGCTCCCACTGGACGGATTTTCATTAATTTTGGTGTTTGAGTAGGCTTCGAAAATCCTGGACAATATATGCATTAATGACAAGATCGCGGTCAATTCTTCTCAGAATGAGAAATATTTCACACCAAAGTTATGGGAAATATCACGGATAAACCTTAGAGTATCTTAAATGTGACTAGCTAAACAGTACAGGGCAATATTAGTTAGGTCGACTTGGCCACCTTTTTGCGGTGGCCTTGATTGGCCAGTTGGCCCCAGTGGTACTTGACTTGCGCATCTAGCGACAAGGGTCAACCCTAATTCAGTGAAGGTATCAGCCGCGTTGCCGAACTAAGGGTTCCGCACATCGGCTAAGTTTGAGTCAAAACTCGCGGTTATGGCTGATGTGGTCGCCGACGAATGGAACTCCCAAATCCTCGTTAATCTGCGTGCAACCAATGTTACCAGGGCGCACTGGGAGCAAGGCAAAGGACACTTGGACTTAACACCTGCAGCCTACCGACATGGGTGCTTGCAGCGAACACCCATATGGGGCACGCGTAGCTGATCATGGGATGGATGAGCTGCTTGTATAGCTGGATCACATACCTGATGGAGAGACCACTTCTCCTGTTCAGGAGAGGACACGACACCCCCATCATTATGGCACAATTCCTCCTAACCTGAACGATAGGAGGCGACCAGGTCAGCCGTGTATTTAGTTCACTCCCGGATAATGCGATGTGTCGACGATTTGGATTGGCTTCCCGAACAGCTGTACTAGTCGGGGCTTCAAGATACGCCGTCTGGCCCTTACGAAGATCATCACGGTCATCTTCGGACGTTGATAAGGGTAGTGGAATCGCTTAGGTGCGCAGTCATTGGTGTGGGCTGTGATAGGTTGTGACAGAAAGTGATGCTAGCACAGATCGTCTAGATGCTAGCCAGTAGGGTTAACAGGGGTGAAGGAAGTGGAAGGGTCGGGAGAAAATGTGTTGCTTAGGGGGTGCTCTGAGGTAGGACGGCCCGGGAACATGAGGCTACCGTCAGGTAGGAAGGGGAGATATAAAGGAAAAAGAAAAACAAGAAAGGAAGGATAAAAAATTGTATAAGATATGGAAAGAGAAAAACGCATAAAAGGACCCATGACCCTTGAAGATGGGACAGAAGGGATGTTCCGAAACGTCGGTAGCAAATTACCAATACACGCTCCGTGAAATCCCAGTACAGGGCAAGTCTCATTGGCGTAATTCTGAAATCACCTGTAACTGTAAAAATGAAACCCGAAAAATAAACCCTTCGTAAAAGGAAAGGTAACCTAGACGTACGTCTTTACGGGCCTTCTGTGTGAGAATTAATAAATATATGCTGTGTTGTAAAACCTGAAGGTTCATCGCCGTAACTACAAAATGATATTCAGAAAGAGCGGAAATGGGATTCAGTTATCCACAAAACAATCAAATTCAATCAACCTTAGTTGAGGCGAACGCGTTTTAGATTTTGTTTTACAAAAATATTTGTCAGTGATGTTAGTGTGACGTTAACACAAGTTAAAACTTTCTTATTGTTACCTTCCACAGCAAGGAATTTTTTAAACGGTTGTGGAATGAAAGTGAATTTTGGGTCTTTGAGAATAAAAAGCTAAGCAAAAAGTCTGTGAATTTATTGGAGGTGGAGTAACAGCGTAGGCCTAATTCAGAAAGTTAGGTAGGTCTACCGAGAAATTTCACAATTTGAACTTCACGACTTATATTTCTGAGCCACCAGTAAGGACAGAAGGAGCAGACGAGACATAGTCTACAGCACGGACGAAGGAATGAGAAAGACCAAAGAGCTGATGGGAGGATAATGATGCAGAATAGTATCCATTAGCAAGCTTCTGCGTGGCTTCATATGCATTTTCCGGTTTCAAATTTCCCAGCCACTTTAAATGCTATAAATTTTCTAGGCAAGAATTAATTAGTTAAGTTCATTCGCCCATGATGATGACTTTATGCGATTCGCCCAGCGCTTAGTCTACCTGCTGCTGATCGCCCCTGCTCTACTTTCCGATGAGCCTCTTCTGGCTGCGGGCGACAACTGATTTACCGCTCAGGACGTCGTCAAACGAGGTGAGAATGTGGAAACGGGCAAAGCTGAAGTGCTTGGATCGGTGTGGAGGTGGCGCCTCGTGGTACGACTTGGGTTGGGGCAGTGGAGGTGGTGGCACGTCTGGGTGCGCAGGGCATGGTCCTACCAGGAACTCTATTCTGACACCAACCTGCCCGGGGGGAAGGGGGTGGGGGTGGGTAACGGAGAATTCTGTCATATTCTCCGTCCAGTAAAGATCTGTGGTCCAGTATGCAGCGAGGTATTTAATGCACGAACATATCCACATGGGACGAGATTAATTCCCATTCCTGCTATAAGGCGAGCCTGAGTGTATCAGAACAATGAACAAGAAGGAATTAAAATACTCTCAGTAGTGTATGAGCAAGAAAAGAAAAACAGAAGACCAGGAAGTACATACAAGAGGACTATGAAAATCAGCAATAGAAAGGGAAAAGAAGACGAAAAATAACTCCAAGCAGTAAACCCCTCCCTGAGAAGCCATCAGTTGGGCAACCTGTCTATAAATTCCACGCAATGAGTGAAACCCGAATGGTCATTACGGCGCTCAAAACAGCCCTCCAACTGCTCCCTCTACTTGGTCAGATGAATACAGTCCATTCCCTTCCGCATTATATCTTTAACAATTATTTTAATATTATTCTGTAATCGCGCTGAGATCTTTCAAGTGGTCTCTTTACTTCAGGTTTCCTAACACAAACCCCTACGTGTCTAGGTTTTCTCCAACGCAGGCCACATGCCTCGTCCATCTAATCCGTCTTACTTCAATTATGGCGAAGCTATCTGATGAAGTATAAATCACGTAGCTCGACATTAGGCAAAACTAGCTGAACTTAATTTAGGTATAATGGTATCTATATGAGTTCTCCAGGAAAGTGTATTATCTAATGTCAGGCCAAGAAATTTTTTTGTAAACATTAGTTATTTTCTTATTTCCATAATATTAATAATAATAATAATTCAGCCCATCATTCCTTCTAGGAACATAGGTTGTCTATGTGTCCTTTCCACTTCTGTCTATCGGCTGCTAAGAACCTTAGTTCATTCCAGCTTCTACCCGCTTCCTTAATTATCGAACTTCTCCAGCTTTTTTTCGGTCTTCCTCTCTTCCTATGCATGAGGTCAAAATTGCATTACACAGCCTCTGGTATCAGAGGCTGTGTAATGCAATTTTGACATCCTGATGATGAGCACATGTGCTCGCAACATGTAGAGGCATGAAATAAAACTTATTGTGAAACAAATTTTGTGCATAAGTTGGTTAAATACTTAGTTTAAAAAAAAAAAGAAACTTTCGTTGTTAGCAGCCTATGTAGAAGACTGCTTTCATTGTTGACAGTGGATGAAAACGACCTACATTTCGTTGTTAGCAGTCGATGTCTTCTCTTTGCTGAATCTTGAGCTTATTCGGTACGAGTTTACAACACAGTCACAAAAACATATACAGAATGTCCCTTCACAAATTTCAACGTATATTTTGTAAAACCTATTCATACATATTCAAAAACTTGTCTTTCAACACTCAAGTAAAAGACTGATCGAAGAAGAATTAAGTTCTGCTTTTAGTGAATCTCTGTCCTTCCAATGCAAGTTATTCACAGGGAGAAACAAGTAAAAGTTATATTTTACCTCTCTCCCTCAGACTTTGACATTTTTGGCTGTGCCGACCCAACCCCGCCAAGTTAACACCATGCGGTAAAAAGAAATACACAGAAGTACTTATTACTAAGCATTCCCAAACTCCCACGACCTATCCAGAAATCCTAAGTGGGGCACCTATCGGGGAGCGCACTTGCAAACTAAGTTTTAAAAAATCAAATTCGCAGTGTTTCGAACTCGACCATAACCTAACCCTTAAGTCATGGCGGCTACCGCAATCAAATACAGTGTTGCCTGGCACGGCTGATTATTATCATGACCAGCCTGGGACCGGACTGATGCCATGATAACCTCGAGCCGGTGTTATGGCGTACCTGATTTGCTGCGAGTGCCCAACCCATCCTCCTGCGGATGGGTCATAGCCGCCAAAGGTTCAGCCGAAAATATTTTGGTTTTCACGTTACGGTTTGCGTGCACCTCCTTTTCAGTAGGTCCTGGGCTCGCAACCTGCTGCAATATTTGCAACGGCGCGATCTCTGAAATACCTTGGGCATTGCGCAAAACAAAATGTTTTCATTTTACATTACTCACATTTCTTGTTTCTCATCCAGCCAATATGACGGCTGCTTTAGTTAAGCCCCTCCAACCCAGTACTGCTGTTACTGCGTCTCTGTATACATCCTCGTATATTCTAGCAGCCTCACACCAGACTCATATTTATGTGAAGCCTCGCATAAACCAGCCATCTGCTCTTAATAAAATATAAAATTCTATTTGTATTCCGTCTAACATAACTCTATAATATTTTATTGTTTTTCTACTATTGGCTACTGTGGGCCGGGTAGCTCAGTCGTTATAGCGACTGAGCTACGGGCTGGGCGGTCCGGGATCGAATCCCGGTGGGGACGAGATTTTCCGCCCGTCCAGACCGGCCCTGGGGCCCACCTAGCCTCCTGTAAAATGGGTACTGGGTCTTTCCCGGGGGTAAAGTGCGGCCGGGGCGTGCTGCTGACCATTCACCACCTTCTAGCGCCGCAGTCATGGAACAGTAGAGCTATACCTCTACCCACCCTCTGGGCCACACCGGGCCTGTAACGGAATCACTTTACATTTACTACTAGCTACTAGTTTCGGCCTCAATGGCCATCTTCAGGCCAATATTTACAAAAAAAAGAGTTAAAAATGCTAGTGCATATAGAACGTCAATTTGTATGGGATCCCATTTACATTTATTAATAGTCTTTACAATTACTACCAGCTTCTAGATGTGCTATCTGTAGTGAGTGCAGCTGAAATTCTATGTTGTGAGTACTATGAATGTAATTCCAAAGTTTTTCCGTTGATTGCAACATTAAACTCTTATAAATTATTAAAATTATCAATAGTTTCAATATATTCAGTATAATGTGTTTAAGATACGCTTTACTAATTTACCCCATGTGTAGTGGGTCCCTGTCACTACGGCATGGCGCGTCCTCAGGTTGCGGATAAAGGAACGGCCTCCTTTATGGAGGGTAACTGCGAATAAATTGAATGAGCAGTCGTGGACAGCCGACAAAGTTTGGTCCTCCAGCTTGGAGATTGGGCGAGGTGCTAACAACCACTCCCTGTAAAACATTCATGTTAAGAAATACTTGCAGGCATGATGCTTCCTCTGGAGACAAAACAATCCGGAGGTAAACTACTCCCCCACTCGGATCTCCGGGGGGGGGAGTGTTTCTAGGGGAAGC
>Ga0123354_10013267_pt1 | contig 12783 bp, 10 predicted proteins | sample TergutLab28metaG_2_FD_97872 | JGI IMG/M metagenome (GOLD analysis project Ga0123354, IMG submission 97872) | Labiotermes labralis P4 segment gut microbial communities from Petit-Saut dam, French Guiana - Lab288 P4 | ecosystem: Host-associated > Arthropoda: Insects > Digestive system > Gut ...
CAAAACAAAAAAAAAGAGGTAAAAATGTTTAGAAAAACAGAAAAAAAAAATATCAAAAATAAAAATAAAAACGCAGAGATTTATATATAATTAAAACTCATTCGTTTTTGGGAAAAAATAAAAAAAAAAAAAAAAAAAAAGGGGGTGATTAAAAGGGTTTTGCCCCAAAAAAGGGGGGGGGGGGGGGGGGGTGTAACATTTGTGTGAGGAAAGGGTAAATGCTTTATGCACCAATAACAAATTTTGTATCATAACTTTTTTCTTTCTTTTTCAATATGTGTCACTGATCAGAGAGGGGTATTAGACCATTGTTTAATGGTGCAAAATTCGAAATTCTCCCCGATGCACACTACAGTAGTAAGATGGTGGAACCAGTGCATGTTAGTGGTTTCTAATTGATATTGATAGCGTCTTCTGTCATTAATTGGCACGTGCGTGCGTGATTTTGTGAGTGAGAGGGGGGGAGAGGGAGGGAATATGGAAATACGTATGAAATATTCTGAGGAAGAAATGTTTGGTCTTACATTGGAATATGTACATGTAGATTTAATAGAGCTTGCATTAGATATAAATTTGACCCTTGAATTTTTGTCAGGTGAGTACATACCCACGCCTCAGTGCTAGAAAAATATGTGCCCTATTGCTTCATTTTTAAAGACAATAAGAGTAACTTTCAAACATTTTGTCATCTTTATTGCACAGATACGTGAGCACTGCAGAGAGCTGCAGTTATCTGATGCTCAGATCAGTGAGATGATGAATCGGCTCCTGGAGGATATCCAGTTGGGTCTTGGGAAAGACACCCATGCAACGTCTATTGTCAAATGTTTTGTGACTTATGTTCAGGACCTACCCAATGGCACTGGTAAGCTAAGAAATATGTAAATGTTGCTATATAGGGGTAAAAGAGCGCTGTTAATGCATTTAATAAATCATACATTTCATAACAAATAGACACACCATAATTTTACAGAAAGTGGCAGCAAGTAAAACAAATCAAATTGTAAAATGGTTAGAATAACATTAACAATCTAAAAAATGTGGTCACCATGAAATGGGTCACTGTAACATGTACTGCATGTCTTTTTTTTAATCAGTTGCAAAATTTGTATTTCAGTACTTATGGTATTTAATACAAACATAAACAAAGGTAAATTAAATTTAATAGAACTTGAAGAAGACTTACTAGTCAATGAACTTTTAGAAATATAGAAGTAGGTCTAAATTGCTGCTGCTGCTGCTGCTGCTGCTACTACTACTACTACTACTACTACTGCTACCACCACCACCACCACCACCACATTATGAAGTCTTACAAATAGCTCATTAATCCGCTGTCATTATTGTTCTCATAATCACTTTGTGTGATTACAGTTTGAATCTCAGCAGTTAGTTTAATATTGTTAGCTGAATTCCTAGTCTTATGTTTCCAGCCCAGAGAATATTTTCTGCCTTCACATTTCCTATGACAAGTTATCACGTTATTTAATTAATATTGAAATGGTTATTATTAATTGTGCAGCAAGTATGCCTAGTAATCAGTAGTTACTTTACAAATTAAACTTTAAACAGTGGGTTTAAATGCATGTGATTTGAAGTTTTCGTAATGGTGAATATTTAGACTTTGGTTTGTTGAGTTGTATGACAACATGTAGTCTGGTAGATGTTAGCAACATTTTAGTTACCAGTGTTGATAACTACCTAGCAGACTACGTGATGTCATAACCCAGAATATAAAATCTAAGTCATTAGCTTCCTGAGAATTTTCAATTTAAGCTGTAAGTGCCAATGCATATTTGTGTGGTGGATGTGAATGATTGGCATACTATTCCAATGAACCAGATTGTAAGGAATAAAGTGTAAGGAACACACAGTGGGCATACAGTGCAAGAGTGGTGGTTGTACATTATACTTGTTTTTACTTTTATAAAGTTTTAAAATAAAATTACCAGTTGAAGTCGGAAATTTATCAAGTTTATTGTAATAGCTTCTAAGCATTTGGAAGTGGACCCTGCATCTAAGTCATTTTATTCCCATGATAATTCCCTTGATACTGGAGGGAAATCAGGGGTGATCCTCACATCATGGAAAAGAGAAAAATTCTTACTTTCCTGAAGGTGGAATATTGTAATTTATCTTCTGCAGCTGTTTGACCACATCAGGGGTGATCCTCACATCATGGAAAAGAGAAAAATTCTGTCATTGTAGGAGTCAATCCTGGTGATCCAGGCCACAGACAGTCCCTTTAATGATAAAAGTTTTTATGTTCATGGCATTTAAAACATAAAATAAAAAAAAAAATTAAATATAAAAGTGACAGGAAAAAACTGCTGTTGAACACTGGCATAGAAGGCGATGCAGTACATTATGTAATAATTGAGTTTAAACTGTGCTGAGTTTCTGATGATGATAATGCTGAAGTTTGCTGAGTGGGCCAAATTTATTTATTTCAGAGCGAGGAAAATTCCTGGCACTGGATCTTGGAGGCACAAATTTCCGTGTCTTACTCATAGTACTTGGAGAAAACAAACATTTTGATATGAAGTCCAAGATTTATGCCATACCACAGAGTATTATGTTGGGATCAGGAACGCAGGTGAGCAGCTGTATGTCTGGTATCATGTTCTGTTAAATTAACTAAACTTCTTATAAAGACATACATGGCACATTTATGCTTATGCACTGAAACCATCAACAATCAGTTAACTCACACATTTTGAAACGGCTGTATATCTGTGGGGTTTTTCTCTTGGAGTGCCAGTGAGTGAAATGACAAGTTATAAGGAACAAGAATGTTTATGCATACTGTTTCCAAAATATTAGAATATGTTTCATGGACTTCCCATGTACAAATTGTGAAATCCAGTAGTAGTTTTTATATTATTGGGCTGTATGTTAAAACTGACTGGCTGTTTTTCCTTCAATTTGTATTGTTGCAATAAATAATGTCACTTGGCTACATACATACATATGCCTGTAAAGATGTTTAAATAGCAAGTTGCACTTTCTAGTTACAAATTCACTGTTAGTAGTAAAAGAAAAACATACAGATGAAACAGCAGTTACAAATTTAGTACATACAGAACGTCTAAAAAGTGTATTTATTGCTGGAGTGCACATTTTTGCTTTTGTGTACTGTATTCCATTAATGACTGTGTAGGTGTATTAGAAAACCATCATTATCATCATAATAAATTAAGCTTGTGTATGACTTAAGTTGAGCATTATGTGTGTATTAGAATACTGTAGTTTAATGTGTGGAGCATTCTTTGCAGAATGTGTTTAGTGCAACACACATTTATGCTACTTGAAACTTCTGTAGTTCAGGAAACACATAGGACACAATATCCACCATATTTATAGTACTGACACCATAAACTGTATCTTACTTTCCTGAAGGTGGAATATTGTAATTTATCTTCTGCAGCTGTTTGACCACATAGCAGAATGCTTGGCAAACTTCATGAAGGAACATAATGTTGGGCAGGAACGACTGCCTCTGGGCTTTACCTTCAGTTTCCCACTAGCACAGAAGGGTCTCACAAAAGGTATACTAGAACGGTGGACCAAGGGTTTTGATTGCAGTGGATGTGTTGGAGAAGATGTGGTTCAACTTCTGAAGGATGCCCTCAGCAGAAGAAATGTAAGTTTGCAGGACCGATATATATTTAAAGACAACAGGGGCGCCTGAATGATACGGTGTTATAAATAGAAGTGCTATTAAGAGGCTTGAATGAAATTGTTTCTCCCATTTAATAACCAGTAAATTGAGTATTTTGGTCAAACAAGTGTTAGGTACTCAAATCAAGTAAAATGAACTTTGTAAACTAAGGAATTGATGGGGTTGGTTTTAGAACCGTGCCTGTGACTTGTACACTGGAAAGTTTATTTTTGCAACATAAATTGTTTGTATCCCAGAAGGAGTGTATAATATGTGTATGACTTAATGTAGGTGGAGCTGGGGTAGCTCAGTTGGTATAGCCCCTATGGTACTGGCTATCCGGTCTGGTGTTCAAATCCTGGTGGAGGCAAGATATTTTTATCCTCTCAAAAATGTTCATTGCGGCTCTGGGCCACCCAACCTCCTATTCAGTGGGTACCATGGTGCTTTCTTGGGATTAAAGCTGTCGGGGCGTGAAGATAACCACTCGCCTACATCTAGGGCTTAGGTTAAGAATGAGTGGGGCTGTACCTTTCCTCCCCCTGTGTGCCTTCATGGTGTGAAGACAGACAGAAAATTATTTTACCTTATGTGCAGGTACATTGGTAAGATGATGTTCAAAAAATTGCAAATGATGCATTTTATTTAAAGTAAAAAATTAATTTTACAAATATGAACATCTACAGACCTTTTTTCAAACCTGAGTTGTTCTTTATACCTTAGCAGTTGCTTTTATTCTGATTTGAATACCCAGAACTTTAATGAGAACATTAAGTATGTTATTCTATATTCTGTCATGCGTGATGAATTTAAACATTAATATATTAGTGCTCTTGAACTTTAATGTGTGCATGAATTGAACTAGGACTTCATATGTCACAAACTATTTCTGAAATATGCAGCTCCATCTAGGGGCATGTTTATATGTTTATGCTCACAGACAATGAAGTCCATATAAGCTTGGGTCCTTGGCTGCGTTTTCTGTGAGTTACGTGTGGCCTATTTTATTTTGGAGGGAGATGGATTTACAACTAATGTGTAAACCATCGAAACGAAAGTGCTTTGCTTATTCTGTTAAAGATGACTGTTCTGACTTCAAAAAAGTCTCAGTATGCTTCACTGTTGTCCTTGTGTTTCTGCACTGCATGCTGTGCACCTCATTAAGGATTGCTGCAAATTATTCATGATTCCATGAATTTGTTTTGTTATTTCTGTGCACAGAACACCTCTACAAGGATGACGTGTACTGTGGAGCACTTCATTCGCATACAGGACTAAAACGTATCTTGATGTGGCATAGGGTTTAACTGAGAAAGTATCACAAAAGTATACTGAGCTGAGATATTGCTTCATGGTGGCACTATTGAAGTGGTCCATCTATATTGCAAATGACATGTAAAATAACTACATTTTAATGGTATTGAAGGCTTATTTTCAGAAGAGGATAACAGAAAATTCAGTTGTGAGGTTCATAGTAACATTTTCCCAAAACACTTGAATCGTGATGATAACGAAGGTTGAACTTGTGCAAGAATGTTTTTTTGGAATATGAAACAATGTCATAGATCATGGTACTGAATCAGACTGCAACTAATATACATTTCTTAAATGTTACTATTGTTGGACTACTATTTAATTAACGGGTATATAAAAAAGCAGAGGTCTGATCACATATGGCTCATAAATAATGTTGTTGCTCTTGGAGAGGTTTCTTTGTGTATTATGTGAATGTAATAAATACTGAATGTTTGTTTTCTATATGTGTATGACTGCTGGCAAATGCTATTTCCTTCTCTGGTATGCGAAGTGTTCTTTTTTGCTGTTTATTTCATAGTTACCTGCCTGCCTTTAATTCAAAGAGTGAGCATATAAAATTCATATTACACCTGCAAGTCAAAGCCTACACTGGCACTGGTTGCTGTTGAGTGCAAATAGCTTGAACATTTTTTCAGGATACACACAAGATAAAGAGTTGTAGGGATTCTGAATGATGCTCTTGGCACATTAATGTCATGTGCCCACAAAAGAGACAGTTGCTGAGTAGGTGTAGTTGTTGGGAAGTCAAAGAATAGTTCTGAGTATCACACCAGCAGTGTGACAATGTGTGTGAATTGCTATTGAACTGGACCTCTAAACAGTAATGAATTTTGGGTTTTAAAAATTAAACCATATGTCTCCACTCCTGGATAAAAAATTGTGCAGTGCTGGCAAGATGGTAATGAGAAAGCAGTGTACAAAATGAATGTGGTTGTAATGATAGAAATTACCTTTTAATAATGTATTTACCTGAATGCAAGATGACTCTAATCTAAAACAACCCCCCAAAAAATATGTCTGGTGAGGGAAAATCTATTTATCAAAATCTCAGACGATCCCCCCAAAATAAAATGTCTGCTAAAAAAAATTTACTATTAATTTCATACACTTAATACACAATGCCTGTTGGATCCTATCTACCTTTGCTAATTAGTGTCACAGTCTCCATCTTCACAGTCAGTGCTTTCATTTTCCTCACACTCACTCCTAATATTCCCATCTTCTTTACTGCAATTCCACAACATATCATCTGTCTCATCCACCATATTGGATATGCAGCACTTATTAAGACCCTTCACGTTCACCTCTGATGACATAAACTGCCTTTCCATTATGATCCACATTTACTAAATAATACATTTATATATCTTGGTTTATAAACTTGAACCCATGAAGATTCACAGTTTTCTCCACAGATGGTATTAAGAATTTAAATACATGTGTTCTGGATTTCTGTCATGTCTTTGGTCTCATCAGTCTGAGTTCATGGCTCTTTTTATGGGCTTTTAATTTGTTGATTGTTCCAGGTTTTATTTTTGAGCCTGGTAGTTAATTTTTCAATAGCCATTTTCCTTTTATCACCCTTGGAATAGATATGTTTTGAGGTGCATATCTTAACATTTTACTGTTTCTGTGGTGTTTAGTGACTGAGAATAGCTCAATCTAAGGGGTTCACCAGGTTAGATGCTTATTTAAAAAAGGAAGATTGATTCATTTAACTTCATTTTTGGTCTGTTCATTTGGATTTCTTGATCCTTGAAGATGGGACCGAAAGTGGACCCAAAATATCAGTAAGGAATTACTACTCCATGATGCATAATATATCATTAGAGCAGAGATCTCACATGATGATTGGACGATGCTGGGCATGGTTTGTATCGACATAGTCCGGTTCAGAGCGATCTGGTTTGGCAAGGTGTGGTTTGGCGTTTTATATGTGAATGTAAACAACCTCACATATTTTGAGCGCCAAATATGAGAAGAAAACCTAGTCTTGTCTTTGAGTAAATATGATATTTTCCCAGTAGAGCTCTGCGTAATCCATTAGCTGTCTGGCCCAGGCCACTAATGTAAGTCTAAAAATAATTAAATTGGGATAAATTTTATGTTACAGGCATTATTAGAAATATTTTGTTTGGGAAATTGATATGCAGTGGTAGAACTAGTTGATCAGAGTGCATTTAATTTGTTGTTACTGCTAACCTGAACATATTATTTGAATTTGTTTAAATTTGTACATAGTTTTAATATGATGTATGAAAAATGATTTACACATTGAAACAATATTGATTGTCAGGTTAATAAAGTACAAAAATAAGGTTATTTCTGGTTGAATATTCTATATGGATATAAAATCTCACTGATATGACAGTCGCTATGTGGCATTGCAACACTGTGCAGGTATGTACTGCTCATAAGCAGACCCACTTCTTCTAACCTGATTTGCACAACATATTTCTGTTGCTGGGCACAACCATTATTTTATCTGATGTCAGAACTGTTGATGTATTACACCAACAAATAAATTTACCATCATATTTAATACAGCTTTCTGTTCACCACTGGTGTTAATTTATGTCACCCATTTAAGGAATCATTCAATTACTACTGTAACTTTAATGGCGTCATATGTCTGTTTAGAGGTTCAGCATATGCATGTTTAATCACATTTTACTCTTCCAGGAATTGGTGTTCAGATGTGTTGCAGTTCATCGCTTTTCTCCATTTGATCTGTGTGTCTGTCGTACATCATTTGATACACTTTATATTTCAGGATGTTCAAATTCATATTTGTGCCGTTCTCAATGACACCACAGGAACATTAATGTCTTGTGCATGGAAGAATTTCAACTGCAAGGTTGGCCTCATTGTTGGTATGTGAACAGTAGGAAAGTTAGAGTTACTGTTCGCTTGATGCACTTCGACTGTGCTGATGCATGTATTTCCTTGTTCTGTGAATGCGAGATTCTACAGTATGTTCATGGCCTTTAAAATTATATTATTGTCTTTTGTCAGGTGGTGGATTGTTCCACTGCATGAATGTTATGGGTTGTCTTTCTTGTATGTAGCTTAGTTTCCCATATATCTTATGCTGTTGTGTAGTTTAGTTGTGACTGTTTATTTGAATATGAGTTGACTTGGATCAGTAACACCATAGATGGACAGTGTTACTTCTGAGGAATTCCTTGTAAGTTGTATATTTGGAATAATTTTATAACCATATGCAGAATGGTTATCCCCCCTTGAAATATTATGGATCTGGATATCACAGGTTACAATATCTAGTTTATCTGATGGATGAGTGAGGAATTGCAGTTTGATTCCTGGCAGGGAAAAGAGATTTTTCTCTTTTCCAGAATGCCCAAGCTGGCCTCATATACAGTGGACAGTGGGAGCTTATACCCCAGGGGGTAGAGCTGCAGAATGATGCTGACCACTCACTTCCATGTAGTGCTGAAGCAAGAAAATAAGTTACGATGATTAATTGGTGTGGAAATTAAACTATGTAGTGAAATCATAATTGAACAATATTTGGAATGAATTCTCACAGAGATAGAATTTTATAAAAATGAGTCAGAATAGTTAAAAAGTTGGTTAAATAACATTTATGAATGAAAGAGTGAATTTCGACAAGTGAACTGTATTCCAGCTACTATAATTCAGCTGTTTCCTAAAATTGATAAGTGGCCGCTTCCCATAGGACAGGTATTTGACATAACACCTTTGTTTTGTGTAGCCACAGACATGGGATGCCTATGGAGTAAATTTTGCATTTAATGCCCATATGGGATGCCTATCGAGTAAATTTTGCATTTAATGCCTGTATGGGATGCCTTTCAAGTACATTTTGCATTTAATGCCCATATGGGATGCCTATCGAGTAAATTTTGCATTTAATGCCCGTATGGGATGCCTATTAAGTAAATTTTGCATTTAATGCTCGTATGGGATGCCTGTCGAGTAAATTTTGCATTTAATGCCCATTAGCTGCATCATGTCTTGTCTGCTTGGCTGTCCATCCATGTTTGAAAATTCTGAATTGTGTGAACATTTTGACTAAACTATGATACAAATTATGTTTTTATTCAGTTGCACAACATGGATTACGTCTTGATGTGAACACTTAGATTGATATTTCAAAACCAACAGAATAGACTGAAACATTTTACAGACACAGTCATGGATATTGTAACACACATTTTGTGTTAGGTGTATTTTCTTCATACAGCACTTGAATAAGAGGTTAATAGCCATGAAACAGTACATGTAGAAAATAACACATTGTGCATCTTACATCCTAATTGTTTTGCATGTAGCGATGTATGTAGAGTGTGAAACATTTACTTTCATTTTTTTTAAGGTTTTGGGTTTTAATGGACAGAACTCTTCACGTTGTGTTTTTCTGGGTTGTGATGATGTGTAGTCTTGTAGGTGGGAACATGCTGCCACCATTTTCAGGGCTTAAGGATTAGGTCCAAGCTGACATAGAGGTGATCAAGGTGAGGCTGTGGGTGGGTTATGTAGGTGGGTTGCAAGGAAGGTGACCCATCACAGCAGTGGGAGAGAGGGATGTGATAGAGCCTGGTACATGACTACATGGTGTCACAACCTGCAAGATAGCAATCTGAATTTTCTTCCCGTTCTTTGTACAGTCAGAATGTGATATGTGTATATACTGTTAACCTTAAATGATCTATGCTTGTATATGCAAACACACATAAAAATGCCCCTAGAAATTCATTTAATATAGTAAGGCAAAAAGAAATTTACAGAATTTTAAGGCATGCTGCATAATCTTTTGTTTCATTTTCCACAAAATGCCCTCTATTTAATAATTTTATCTTTTTCTGTTTATATAATAGATTTTTCATAAATCATGTGGTAAAATTTAAATACCATTCTGATTGTTTAAAGGTTAACATGCTTGTAACAGTGATGTTAACGATAGAACGTATCTTCAATCACCAGTCTCAGCAGGGCCACTATCACAAGCACTTCACTGCATATGCAAGCCACATATGTGATAAAGTGCCCATGACAGCTGCTGTGCTGAGACCAAATTACTATATACTCTGCATTTGAATATTTCTTCCATTTCCATAATTGTGTATACTTATCACAAATATCCAAAATCATATCTTTATACACACCATTTTGATTAAAGGCTGAAGGAGAAACTTTTGGAAGAATTCTAGACCTATGTTAATGCCTAAAAACTGTAATTATGCAATGTAACTGCTGAAATCTCTACACATTGTTTTGTGTGTTTGGAATGTCAGTGTTTTGAGTGCCTTTAAGTTTATGTTCCTGTAAATATTTACACATGAATGTTGTGTATAAATTACGTGGTGATGGGTTTGTGTCATATATATATAATGCAAGAAATTCAGTTCATGTTCCAGGTCTTAAATTTCACAGTACATGAAGTAAAATAATTTATTATGCAGCATGAAACTTGTTTATAGTTGAATGCCCAGGAACCCATTAAAATACTGTGTGCACTGTCTGGTTTGGTCCTTTCCTGTTTGTGATATGACTTTTCCTGATCAGATTAGGAGCAAATCAGGGAGCAAAATTACATGCACAGAAAACAGTGTACATATTCAAGTAGACTTTTTTTTATATTAAATTCATGCTTTTCATTCCATTTCTCCATTACAAGTTTCAGTTTAGTAGAAATGGTTTTGCATTGTTTTCCATGCATGTTCTTCAGACCAGAGAAATATTTCAATAAAGATGTTTTGCTGCACACTAAATAAGTCTTTGGTGCCCGATTCCAAGGAATTAAAATGTAAATATCATTTTTAGTCATTATGACACTGTCAGTGATGCCATTAACTATAAAACAGTCAACAGCAATAGTTATCTTTCATGGACGTATATTACACAGCACCAGAATTTGCTTTAATACTCATACTTCATGGTTCTGAATGCAGGAACAGGTAGCAATGCCTGCTATGTTGAAAGAGTTGAGAATGCAGATCTATTTGATGGCGACAGGTCAAAACCGTATGTTGTCATCAACACAGAATGGGGTGCATTTGGCGATGATGGCCGTCTAGACATTGTCCGAACAGAGTATGACCGTGATATAGATCAGCACTCCATCAATCCTGGAAAGCAGTTGTAAGTGTAATGTTGCAGTAAGTTGTAATAGTGACACATGCCTGTGCATGTTGCAAATGGAAATGGGCATTTTCCCTTTCTTAGCCTACTTTCCTCCTCTTCTCTGTGTGTTCCCATTTCAACTTATCACCAGTTGAATGATTTTCATGAAACGTAGTATGAAAGTTCTGTTAATTTAGGCTGTGGCAAGGAACAAGGAACCTTACTTCAGTAAAGCAGCAACCTTTGAATCTCCACCGTCCACATGATTTTAAATTTTAAAATGGCAGACTGCAGATTATGTGTCACAAAGTTTAATACTGATCAAAAGTGTGAAGCAGTTATTTTAAACTTTCTTGTTCCATTATTAGTTGAACTACTTAGGCAGGATTTTGGGTAAAACCAGTTGTATAAGTCTTAATAGGAAGGACATGAACTTAGTTTTCATTTTAGTGGGGCATTTACTGAAGCCTTAAATCAGTTCCAGGAGAAACTTCAATAACATTTACTTGACTGACTCCATGGAGCAAGAGTCCTTCTTAAGAAGGTAATAGGCTCTCAGCTAGTCAGGAAATTCCCTGTATTTTGTGGAACCCGAAGATTTGTTACCGCATTCACAAGCACCCGCCACCTGTCCCTGTCGCAAGCCAGATCAATTCAGTTTAACTTTAGAAATACTAAGCAACAATTGACTGTTGGTGTCTAAGAACAGGAACTTGAGCACAAAGTTAAGGACTGTTTGCAGGCAGCTGCAGCATAGAATTTGGAACAGTGTAAAGAATGTGGTACAAACAGTGTGTACAGTTGAATGGGGAAAAACAACACATTTAAAGCCATAACTTTACTGCAAATTAACTCTGGTATGACATGCAAGAAGCGCTGTGACAAAATTAACACAAAGGCTCTTAAAAATGCGCAGTCTAATGAAAAGTTTGCATGGGAGATCCAATAATGACAAAGTGACAGAAATTATTGACTTGAAAACTGTAATGTGATCATCAGATATAAGCATAATTTGATATGAGGTGTAATTATTATAAGTTTCAATTTGTGTCAGTTACATGTATTGCAACAGTGATACATGTATAAAGAGTATGGTTAGACAAAGAGCTAGTCATGTGTTAGATTGTGCCGTATCTTTTTCTTCTCATGTGTGTAACACTAAACATTTCGGAAGACTAGTGACAAATAAGGATTAATGTCATATTTGGTGTGGGGTTCAATCATAAAGGTACATACAAATCTGGTATGACATATTTTTTATAATTCAGCTGACAGATTTAACACAGATGAAGTCTGTATGTAAGAAATATGATCCTGACAAAATGATAAGAAGAGAAAAAGTAACAACAAGTCTGTAATATGAATATATTTACAGGAAGAAGCAATAAAATACGGACATAACCGTTGTTTCTATGACCATATGCGAGTCCAGGATACTAACCCTGCTACATCCTAATCCATTGTTTGATTATACATTTATATTGCTTAAATAGTAATGACAGTGTAAATGGAAACCACACGCAACAAGACCGAAAGGAAGGCCAAGATTAAGATGGGATGATGATGTGAGAGATGATTTGAGGAAGATGGGAGTAAATAATTGGAAACACAAGGCACAGGAAAGGAAACCATGGAGAGGAATAATTGAGCAAGCCAAAACTCACAAAGAGTTGTAGAGCTGAGGAAGAAGAAGAAGA
>Ga0123354_10013268_pt1 | contig 12781 bp, 6 predicted proteins | sample TergutLab28metaG_2_FD_97872 | JGI IMG/M metagenome (GOLD analysis project Ga0123354, IMG submission 97872) | Labiotermes labralis P4 segment gut microbial communities from Petit-Saut dam, French Guiana - Lab288 P4 | ecosystem: Host-associated > Arthropoda: Insects > Digestive system > Gut ...
AAAAAAAAAATAAAAATATATATATATATATATATATATATATATATATATATATATATATATATAATTTAATAATCTAAAATTTACATTAAAACACTTAAAGTTACAGTTTAAAACACTCATTGCCCAACAAGCAAAACTAAGCACCAACTATAAGAACACTAGGCTGAAGTTATTAAAATCACTGAGTGTTTTAAACTGTAACTTTAGCTAGGAATAAAGTATGCTCCCTGTTGATGATCGTATGATCGAAACATGTAGGAGCGTTTCAAATGTATTAATGTAACTTTTTGTTTATTAAAGACTATATATGTGCATTTGTTGGTGTGTTACTTAAGTAAATTACAGCCAGTATTTTACAGTATCTAATTAATTCATCTACATATGAAGCAAAATGCTATTTATCTGGTGGATGATTTTTCGGGTTCAGTGTCTGCCTTGCTCTTTACTCAAGAACTGGAAGGGACGAAAAGAAGGGGAAGACTCAGGAAAGGATGGAAAGGGGAAGTAGAAAGAGATCTTCAAAGTGCTGCGAGTGAGAAGATGGAGAGAGTTGATGGCAGATGGGAAAAAAATGGAAGGACTTTGTTCGACAGGCCAAAGCCCACAGTAGGCTGTAGTGCCAATGGAAGAAGTGTCTGCCTTGCCCGAATTTCATTCCACTGAGTGACGGATTGTAGGCTATATATTTTACATAAGGAGCTTCGAAACTTTCAGTACAAGAACTGAAACGGGAACATGTATTAGATGATACAGAGCACTGTCTTAATGAAAGGCGACGGAAGGATTATACCGAAACGAGATGAAGAACAAGGGGATAAGGCAGCGAAGTTCGCAAACAGGGACAATGGAACACGAGAACAAAGCAACCCTAAAACTTTGACTTCTAAGAGACAACCAACAGGACGTCCTTAAATTGCGTCCAACGAAGTATGTCAGGTGATGTTTTGTGTCTTTTAAATAATTTTTAAATAACGAAAGCTTCTGCAAGGCAGTTGATGCACGAACTTAAAGATTTACAAGGATTCATCAGCTCTGTTGCTACGCTTTGCAGGATGCGCGCACACACACACACACACACACACACACACACACACACACACAACCTTTTTTATGTTTTGTTGACCGTACATCTTATTACAATCTTTGCTAATAACCAACTTGACGCACAATACTTTTTCTTGTATTTGTTTATTCCAATTCTCTACATGTTTCGAGCAACCAAGTGCTCATCATCAGGAGATTCAATTGTATCAATACCTCTGGTATATGTCACTTGGGTGACCGTTTGGTATGCAGGTTTAGTTGGCACCTGCAGGTTTGGAACCTGCATAACACACGGTCACCTACACAGAGTGACGTATACGAGAGGTCGTTTTGATACAATTGACTCTTCTGATAATGAGCACTGGGTTGCTCGAAACATGTAGAGAATTGGAATAAACAAATATAAGGAAAAGGAACTGTGCGTCAAGTTGGTTATTAAGAAAGACACACAACCTTATTTCGTTTCAGACCGATTGCCTGGTCATAAGCCAAGACAAATTACGTGTGTTTAAAAAAAAAAATGATGATGGTGAACCCCGCTACTGCTTTTGCTTTTTTTATGTACATACAAACATGACGCATTTTGTTCTGATCTGACGTCCAGATTCTAATGTGATGTGATTTTTTCAGGCTTGCGAGTAGAAACGAAGTACCCGTATGTCAGCAGATTTCTGTTTAACGAGACTTCATGATATTTAAACGATAGTTGATTCATCAGTAAATGATGAATGTCGGAGCGGTGGAAAGAAAGTGCTTCACTTTTTTTTAAATATTACAGGCAGTCTTTATCGTTACACCGTGCATTTTGTAGTTTATTTAAGTAACACACCAGCAAATGCACATATATATATATATATATACTTTAATAATCTAAAATTTACGTTAAAACACTTAAAACGCTCCTACATGTTTCGATCACTTGATCATCCTCAGGGAGCATACTTTGTTCCTTGCTAAAGTTACAGTTTAAAACACTCCGTGCCCAACAAGCATAACTAAGCAACAACTGTAAGAACACTAGGCTAAAGTTAATAAAATCACTGTAACTTTAGCAAGGAACAAAGTATGCTCCCTGAGGATGATCGTATGATCGAAACATATAGGAGCGTTTTAAGTGTATTTGTATAACTTTTTGATTATTGAAGACTATGTATGTGCATTTGTTGGTGTGTTAATTAAATAAATTACAGCCAGTATTTTAGAGTATCTAATTAATTCATCTGGAAGTCTGTAGTACTGACCTTACCATCCCTAAGAGCAGAAATTTTCGAAATGTTTTTAGTATCTGTTAAGGAAGCTCCCCGAATGCACTGTGAATAATAGCAAAGGTCCCTGCATGCAGCATTTATACACTGCTTCGGAATACATTCGCTCGACTCATGTGAGGCGTTTTACGTTTTCTTGGTAGCAGGCACAAACTCGTCATTGTCATCTTAATCTTAGTAATTAACCAAATTAATGCACAAATTATTGTTTTATAATAAGTTTATTATATCCCTCTACATGTTTCGAGCACTATGTGCTCATCATCAGGAGGTCAGAATTGTATTATACAGCATCTGGTATCATCACACCTGTATGTGGCCGTCCGGTGTACAGGTTGAGAGAGGATTTTGACCTCCTGATAATGAGCACATAGTGCTCGAATCATGTAGAGGCATATAATAAAGTTATTATAAAACAAGAATTTCTACTTTACTCAATTAATACACCAACTAATGCAATTATATAAAAGCTACACATTAAAACACTAAAACTGCTCCCACATGTTTCGGTCCTAAGACCACCATCAGGGAGCTATATTTTCCTTGCTAAAGTCACATTAAAAATAGTCACTGATTGACTTCGTTGTACTAATAGGGTGTTGTGGTGGCGTGGTCTTAGGACCGAAACATGTCGGGGCAGTTTAGTGTTGTAATGTGTAGCTTTTATATAATTGCATTAGTTGGTGTATTAACTGAGTAAATTCGACAACATGCACGGTGTAACAATGAAAATAAAAAAAAAAAAGAATTTGTACATTCGGTTGGTTAATTACTAAGATTATACTGAGATGCACGGTCAGCAAAACATCAAAATTCGCCATTATCATTCACATTATGGGGTTTTATTTGAGGTTTTTTGTTGTTATTTTAAAGCATCTTAATTTAATATGGCGACAGAAAGTTGCAGAGTACTTTACTCCCTTGCTAATCATAGAATGGGCAGATAAGGGAATATCAACATAGTTTACATGCGTAGACCTTCTTGAGACAACTGGTGAAGTAACAGAACATCATTCGTACCTTATGGGATACCACACCTTGTCAGCCGGTATGTAGTTCCGTACGGTCTTTCAAAACTTCAGTAACACTTGCAGTCAGTGCGACATAACGTCTCTTCAGCCGCTCCGGTGTAAGGCCCTCAAATTTCGCCGATTCAGCCACAGTCGACAAGTTTTCAAGAATCTACGATATGCGTTTTTGCACTATGCAATTAGTTCAGAATTGTAGACGTTCTATCCACAGTGTGTATCGACTGTTCATTTTAATACCAAGTGAGAGGCAACTCCATACAGCATTGCCCTCGTTACGATGCCCAGGGTCCAACTGGGCCTTTTCAGAACCCGCAATGTCATTAGCGCCTTCTCTAATACGCACTGGAGCCTAAGATCCAGTTTAATCGTATCCCTGTGAATCATTTAAAACCAGTTTTAGAATTTGCTTCCAATTTCTGTAAGATCCCTTTTCCTCCCTTCTGAGCCTCCGTTTATTCCTTTAAGATATCTCGTAGTATCAGCTGTGACGACGATGACTGTTTTCTGAAAGCCTGCGGCATTGTGTGTGCGTTCTTTACGTCCCCGTGTAGGGCTTCGCATAAAGTTGAAAGCCTACTTCGATATGACTGAGAAACCGTCCCTCCCCTCTCTCAGGCAGATTAGAAATGTTTCTCAACTCACATTTAACTCTTATCGGTTCGAAAATTTCTGTCGGAGGGTGTCAGCGGGTTTGTGCTGATATCTTTACTTCGTTCTTGTTTCCCAGTTACTGGAATGAAACCTCGCACGTTTATTCAGTCAATTGTTTCTTGAAAATCGGGCGAAGGTGTCTACTAAGTATGCCTACTGCCAGCTTATACTGTCTCACGGCTGCGTGACGTTGCAACAGACTTTCCGTTCATTTCGCTTAAACATCATCAACCGCTGGCTACGACCTTGGGTCAGTAGTAACTGCCATTGCAAAGGATTGCTGTACAGTGAACTATTGCTGTACAGTGAACTATTGCTGTACAGTGAACTGATCAGGAACCCCTGGATAATAGTTAGGGCTTCCTCGGGCTGAGCCAGTGTCCCGACGATGATTCCTTCTTTAGAATGTCCGTACACGGAGCGCCGCCACAAAGGCCCTGTCTGTCATCTGAATGTGCAGACTGGAGTCATTTCGGACAGTTGGTTCAACAACTGACCTGCTGTGCGTTTGGAGCTCAACGGTCTCGTGTGTATGGATTTTTGGAAGCGATATGCTCTTGATCCGGCATTTCAGTTGGGGTTTGGGCTGTTGTGTCTTGTTCATTTGCTTCTAAATGTTCCAAATTTCCTGTCTCCAGATCTGTCTCAAACAAGCCCATTGTTCTTTTACCATTCCATGCTAGTCCGTCGTTTGTACGACGTGCCGAATACATACAAATATATAGCACCGTCGTGATGTGTGGATCAGAAGCGTGGGCATCGTCTTCCTTGAAACGTTGATACTTTCACGACTGGTCAAGATATTCGGTACTCTTATGGACCGCAAGAATTCATTACCGTGGTCATAAATCCTTCCCTTTTACCGTATTATGAGCCACTTCATTTAAACCTACCCCTTCATTTTATATTCATGCTCACTTTAATATTATCTTCATAACTGCTGCGAGGTATTCTAGCTAATCTCTTTTAATAAGGGTATGCGGATTCAACTTTTGTCTAAATGTTTATTTCATCCGTCTGTCTTCCATGTCCCGCTGGGCTCAGTTTCAAAAATTACCCCTTGAAAGACTAAACTTCTAAACAAGGTGTTAGAAATCAGCTGCTCCCACTGTGAGGACAGACTCAACCCTCTTTTTTGTGAGAGTGACATGAAACACGCACTGCGAAAAAAAAATGCGGTGACTTTAATATTAAACGCGCCATGACACCCAGTGGCTACTTCACATTAAATGGTTTACATAATTAATCAAAATGCAATTTTCTTTACCTTCTTCTTAATTGTTTTTGTTATACCGACGTAGTTGAGTGTTTTGGTTCACGCATAGCACCACAAAGGCACTGAACCATCTGCAGTTGTTATGCATTGTGCATTTCATTGGCGTTTAGAGATTCGTTGACGTACTGCAAAGGAAATGGTCGTCTTCCCTAAGAACTGTGATCGCTCATCGTGGCTTCAAAATAAACTCGCTCCTCTGCCTCACTGCTGATTCAAATATGCTGATACTCGTGGAATCATATTCTGGGCTCGAGTTTCCTTGATTTGAGTGGTACCAATTGGATGTCTCATGCTCTTCTGACACTGATGGTTCACTGCACTTCCATCCCGACCTGTCCGGTTCTTGTAGTGACGCCGTATGCTGGCAATGAATTTCAGGTACTGAATTTGGCTGTTTACTGGTATTTAACCTAGAAATTGGATGGTTGTTGGCAGTCTGGTTGCAAGGCTTGTCTCTAGGTGAGAATTAAGCGAATTAATGTCAGCCTTAATTACTGCTGCTGTACGCTTCTTTCAGCAGCCTTCAGAGCATAATGTCATTTTGTGGTGAAACGTCTTTCAGGTGACATTAATGAAATTTAGATTTCTTAATTTGAGTCTAGAGACCCCCAAATGTCAGATTTTGCACAGACGGGTTAGAGGACGTTTTAAGCTGCGTAGAATGGTTGACGTGGTCTCGACAGAATTCTGATAATACATAGTAGGGTCTTCGGGTAACTTTCATGTGGAAGCTCTGGCAACGTTGATGGCCGCCCCTCTCGGCGTAAGATGCGGCCCCTCGGTCGCCTTCTTGTGTGAATCACACAGTTGTATCTTCTGACTCTTCTCGGCTTCACATTCTCCTTTAACTTTTCATAAGTTGGTACTGTGGTTTGTTGCTTCAACCGAAATGCGATAATTTGTCTAATTTGTCTTGTCTCTGTATTGTAACAATAGTAATATACTTATTGGCACAGTTGTTCTTACAGATAAGTTGGTTTTGCAAAGTATTTACACTGTTTAGAATACAAGGCGGGTACTGTATTATAAACCCTAACTTGATACTGGCTTTCCTGTTTCTCGTAGTTTTCCTCGGTCTCTGCGCTCATACGACGTGACCATATCACCAGCCGCCCACTTTATCTTTCAAATTCAAAAACTATTCACTGAAGATAATTTTCCCTCTCACTGAAAAAATCAAGTCTAAACTCCTTTGTGTTGCAGTATTGTGTTAGGCATTTGGGGTCGCTGCTTCTGGTTTGAACAATCCATTGTCTGAGAATTGCTGGGCGGGCAGGCCGTACAGTTTGATGGATGGGCGGTAAATGGGGAAACAAGTAGCTAGGCTCATGCGTTAAAGAAACAGTGGGAAGGCAAGGGCTGGATTCATCTGGCTTAGAATGGGGAAGAGTGCCAGGATGTTGTGCACACGGCAATGTACGTTGGGGTTCCATTAAACTCCCGGAAAACTGAATAAGGAGAGACCAACTTGATGTCACTTGCTTTTTTATTTCATTATTTAATGTTCAACATGTTTCGGACGTTAATACATCCATCCTCAGGAGCTTGCGACTTATTTGTTGAGTTATTTCATGGGTTGTATTGCTCTGGTTCGATGCATGTTGGTGTTACGTTGTGGTATGGCTGGGGTGGTGTGATATCCGTATACAGGCTTCAGCCTGCATCCCGGATACCACACCAACCCAGCCAAACCACAACGTAACACCAACACGCATCGAACCGGAACAATACAACCCATGAAATAACTCAACAAATAAGTCGCAAGTTCCTGAGGATGGATGTATTAACGTCCGAAACATGTTGAACATTAAATAATGAAATAAAAAAGCAAGTGACATCAAGCCGGTCTCTCTTTATTCAACTATCAAGATGATGCACGGTCTAATAAACATAAGATTCCCGGAAATCACTTTACTGACTGGGGAGCTATCGGCTTGTCGAGAGGGACTGTGACCGTTGTATATTGTTGTGTAATGCTGGTGTCGTTTTTGCTGTTTCACCGGCAGAGTGTGGCGTCACATTGCATAGCATGACAACGCCTATGTATCTCACTGGCCGTAAACTCATTTGCATGTTTCAGTAAATATAACACCATTGGAAACACAAACTTTAAATTAGTAATCAACATTGAATATTTCGTCTGTTGTTGAAATTAAATGCAACCAAACGAGACAGAATGCAGCGTGTGCAGTTTGTCACTCTGACATAATTATGACGTAAGCACATCACGAGGGCTATTTCCGTTGAGCGTGATAATGCGAATCGTTGATTGTTACGTACGGAAAATTTGTTCGCGGATCGAATCACTGGGAATCCCATTGCGTATATATGTCAGTAATATTGACAGTGACAGACTCCAGTGGACAACATATTCTCGATAATAAATCCATAATCATCGGTCATAATCATAGGATATCAAAATGCCAATCTTTCCTTGAATTTGACGTTCATATCTCTATGGTAATGACAAACAGCCACGGTATTTTGTAATAAGGCCAGACAGGGGCATAATTTTAGGCAATCATGGGCACACAAATGTGTTTTGCATTGCCGCGTTTTGCGGATCGTATCTGAAGGGATAATATGAATTCGTACCTTCTTCTAAACGCATATTAATTAATATATCGATAATCTAATAGAAATCCCTTCCCATGTTTTTCGTCCTCTTTCTTTTTCTAACGAAATAAAGTTGCGACGCGTTCTTAACGAAGTTTGCATGAACTTGCAGGAAATTTAGACGTCTGTGCATGCCAGTGACTTGACGTCCTACGCCGTCCGTAACCTGGGTAATCACTAAAGACAGCGCCATGTAGTTACTTGGCTAATCACTGGAGGTAAAGCTTTCCCTGTTACACTATGAAGGCATATAGGGGGAGTAGAGGTGTTGCTCCAGTTATTCTTAATCTCGTCACTAGGTGTAGGTGAGTGGTTAACTTCTCGCCTCACCACTTTACCCCTGGTTTTTATTGAATAGGAAGCTCGGTCGACCCCAGAATCGGTATGTACGTTTTAGAGAACTTAAAAAAAAATTCTTCCCTGTACCGATAATCGAACCCCGAACCAGATCTGCTCCACACCAAATATTATTCGGATGGCACGTGTGGAGTGAAGTTCATTCGGGGTTACGGTAGGGAAGCGTGGAGGAAAGAGACCACTTGAAGACCTGGTCGTAGATGGAAGGCTGATTTTAAAATGGGCCTTAAAGAAATTGAGTGGGAGAGCATGGGCTGGATTAATCTAGCGCAGGATAGGTGCAAATGACGGGTTCCAGAAAGTGTGGGGAGTTTCTTGACTGTATGAGGACCTGTTAGTTTCTCACGAAGAACTGTGCGCCTGTAAGTTGTTTGGTTGATGCGTTAGTGAGGCGGCTAATCGTTTCGCTACTCGAGTAATATATTACTTAGTCATTTGGATAAACTAAATTAGCCAGTTTAATTAGACTGTCATCATTGTGTGTCAACTCGTAGATCCCTTGTAGTAACTTCGGTCGCTGTCTGTGCCTGTTAATGCCTCCACTGTCAAAACGGGAAATGTGCGTTGCTTTGATTTTTTGCGACTGGAAAGCTGCCATTCGGAATGGTCTGAACCAGAAGGTTCTCCTTCCGCATTGCCCTTAAGCTTCGCGCTAAGGTACAGTAAACAAAATCAGAGTGGATTACAACTGAATACATCGCATTTTGTTCTATACTGATATTACTCGTGTCTTCCTGGGTGGAAACTTAAGAACCTTAAAGAAAACACAGAATATCTCTCAGACGTTGCTAGTAATTAAGAAGCTTAGTTTGGAATAAATGTACAGAAAACTGCATGTATATGATCGTGCCGCTTTACCGGAACGAATAATAAAAGACGACTAATTGGTCCTGCTTACACGTAGCGAAGTAACTAACAAAACTACATTAACAGGTAAGTAAAGAATATATTCAATTAGTGGAATGCCGGCTACCATTGATTTCAGAATCGTTTTGATTTCTTGTCTGCTCTCTGAACTGCCAAGGTAGAGTATGCACAATTATAACTGTGTTTGTCTTTATGCAGATGTTATACTGGAGCACCATAAATCGAGGGTGCTGTGGAACAGGGCGTGAAACCGAACATTGGTAATACGGGGAGGGGAGGTGGAATACCAGTCGTAGGGAGGAAATTGCGTCTTTAAGTTTCACATTTGAACTGTTCATGAAATATTATTAGTAAGTTGTGATCAAAACAGGGAGGAAGGATGAATGAAACATGTAGCACGCATAGGGGATGTAAGGCGTAACAGCTTAAGCGAAAGACGTAGATGTGAGAAATTACTTCAGACGTTGGATGAAGTTTATAGTTTATTTTAATGTAGACATAGAAAGTAAGGAAGAATGGGCAGCACAGTCGGTATGGTGACTTGGCTAGAGGGAGTCGTGGTTCGATACTTGACAAGGACATTAAGATCGGTCTTGGTTCCTACCCACATTCCTATGCTATGATTACCAGGCGATTAGCCCGAGGATACAGCGGTCGGGGCTTCAAGCTGGCCACTCACTTTGAGGTGCCGAGATTAGGAAAGAGTGGATCCTCACCACTACTTCCATCATATAGGCTACCTTCATTGCATATACAAAATGAGGTAGGCTGTGAGGATTTGGATAGGATTCGGCTGTTCCAGTGCAGTGTGCAGTGGCTGTCTTCCGTGACTAAGGTAATCTGCTTGAGACGGTGTATTTGTTCAACTTATTAGCGACCTCCAGCGTCTCAATAAGAATTGTACATTGTGAACCGAGTTAGATGCAGAAATGCTCACCAGGGTATGTTTTCTTTGTTTCAGTAACCAAGTTCATCCGCATTGGGATTGCCGACAAAAATGACAACCCTCCTTTCTTCGACAAGGCGCTGTACGAGGCGGAGGTGGATGAGAACGAGGACATCCAACACACGGTCCTCACTGTCACCGCGAAGGACCACGACGAATGTGAGTACTGATGGATCTTATGGCGCTGTTCACTGTGGAACGGCTTGCTGGGGCCGTCGCTGTAGGTTTAATACGTTTGTGTCGGAGGATAGGTGACAATGCGCAAGGCTTTATGTCGAATACAAAGATGTGGGTGTGTATATTTAGTTTCTGACTTCACATGTTTCTTAGAAGTAATTGGGAGAGCGGAGTAACACTAAAATCACTAGCTCTAATCTTTTGGACTTGTTTTCTTGCAATGACAGTTACTTTCGCCGGTAGGGGGGTGGAGGGGGGGTTGGCTTGCATCAATCAATACAGCGACCATATGCTAGGCGGACAACCGGTGTTGGATTCCGAGCAGAGGTAGGGACCGTTCTCCTTACTACAAATACAGACCAATTTTTGTAAGTCGCTGACCATTGTGTAATGGTTGCTGCTGATAAATCCGATCGGAGCTTGAGACTCATCACTGATCGCCATCTAGTGCCTGTGTAGCATTTAGGTACTCTGGATGATGAAGTGTTTGACGACTGTGTACACTGTTCCTCTTTCGTGTGTTGACGTCTGAATTGAGAGTCTGTATATAACTCCGTTGAACGTCTGCGGTTCGATCTGGTTCCACAGTGAACAGTTTATTTCTGCATGTTTTGAGTACAGGAAGGTCGGACGCTATTGGATATTTCTCATACTTATTGTTGCCCCCGTTACTGTGCACTATAGACGTGTATGGGTGCGCTGTTTAACGTAAGTTTTGATTTCCTGTCTCAAAGTATTTCAATCTTCAGACCTAAGTGTCGGTATGAATATTTACTTATTAGTGTGCAACTTGAGTGAAAATGCGTAAGAATTTAAAGATCCTTAATTCCATCGCCTCTCGCTACCATCTACATTTGTCAGCGACTGTATTTGGCATGATGTGTTCACAAATACAACAATTCCTACTTTACCCGTTGCTTGTAAGGAGAAAATTTCTTACGTATAAAATTTGTCCAATAATGTAATAATTTATATCACTAATTAGATACCGCCGACCAGTCATCTATAATTGATTGTAAAAAAATTGGAAAAAAACTTGTGATATCCCACAAAAAAATATAATCAGATTATATATTATACATTTACCTTCTTTTCAAATAACTGTATTTATTGCCTGATGGTTGACTTCGACCAAAACATGTGCTATTGTATGAAAACACACCGATGTTGGACTGAACAACGTAATTGTTTTGTTGTTGAGTTTCTAAGTGTGTTTGTTCGGACAGACTCGTTACACCCACATAAACACTTTGTGCAAACTGTAAAACTCCCAAGCATACTAGTTTAAAGCGTTAACATGTGAACCTCTTGAATCAGGGCTGCGCTAAGTGGTACATTTCACAGGGGCAAAGTTGTTGGCGCCATGTCTGTTCTTTCTAGTGAAATGTAGGGTAGGTGCACGCGCATTCATCTTCTTATAATAAAACCAACTCGATGCACTAATTTCTCAAATTTGTTTTTGGAATAAAACTGAACATGTTTCGGACAGTTTCTTTGTCCATCATCAGGAGTTTTTCACTGTACACACAGCAATAGGTATATGGCATACAAGACAGAACGGAACTGCAGTTCCTTCCTGATCCTGGTCGCAAGCTGTCGACAAACCTGTATGACATATACCACTGCTGTGTGTACAGTGAAAAACTCCTGATGATGGACAGAGGAACTGTCCGAAACATGTAAAGTTTTATTCCAAAAATAAATTTGAGAAATAAGTGCATCTGGTTGGTTTTATTATAAGAATTTATCACGATACACGGTTACCTGAACGTCAAATTCGCTTTCAGCTGTTATACTTGCAGTTCAAGGAGAAGACGACGAAACTTTAATTACGCTTGAAGCGAGGTGAATTGCTGCTCTCGTAGGTATAAACATCTTGAGTGTGTTGGGTAAATACGACGGGTCACATCTGGATGCAGCTTGTGGTGATGTTAAGTGGAAAGACAAACTGTCACAGAGTGGACTGAACGTAGCGGAGTAGAAAACACAGTGCTTACTCTGATTTAATAAGCGTACAGACCTCTTGTATGAGTTTTGTTGAAAGAGGACATTTAAAGTTTACGTTGGAGTTCTTTATGGATGCCATGCTCACATGTGGACTATGGTCGGGGACTGCGCGACGATGAATGATCTGTTTATGACACCGGCGTAGTTTTAAAGGCTTTTTTGAATGAAGGGGCAAACATTTATGAAGTGTTACCATAATAGTTTTTGGATCTGTGTAGCCTAATAAAATGTATTTTTCGTAATTTTGTTTAATTAAATGTTTTCCTACTCGACAATTTGGTTTAAATTGACGGACGAAACAACACCCACTTACATAGCAGTTATTTTATAAATACAGGGTGTCCCAGGAGGAATGTGCCAGACTTCGGGAGAGTGTTCCTTATGTTAACGCATACCGATATAACCCAAAACACCTATATCCAAAGTTGAACGGTTACGGAGATAATGGCCAGAGAAGTTTGAAACTTTGACAGCTGTTACACAGTTATTGATTACCAAATACATATTAAAACTGGCAGGAATATGTGGTTTCTGTAATGTT
>Ga0123354_10013270_pt1 | contig 12780 bp, 10 predicted proteins | sample TergutLab28metaG_2_FD_97872 | JGI IMG/M metagenome (GOLD analysis project Ga0123354, IMG submission 97872) | Labiotermes labralis P4 segment gut microbial communities from Petit-Saut dam, French Guiana - Lab288 P4 | ecosystem: Host-associated > Arthropoda: Insects > Digestive system > Gut ...
ACCGTCGTGGCCGTAAAGCACGCGAATCCCTGCGGCGTCGGCTGCGGCGCGGACATCTGCGAAGCCTATCTGAAAGCGTACGAGGCGGATCCCGTCTCGATCTACGGAGGCATCCTCGCGGCCAACCTTCCGATCGACGCGCGCACGGCGTCCGAGATTGGCAAAATCTTTGTTGAGATCGTGATCGCGCCGGGTTTTGAGGAGGATGCGCTTTCGATCCTTGCGGCCAAGAAAAATATCCGCTTGCTCCGGCTCCCGCAGATGGACCGCCCGGCGCCGGCGGGCGCGCTTGACATCAAGAAAGTTGACGGCGGGCTCCTGGTTCAGGACGCCGATGCGGCGCTTTTTGAAGAAAGCGCGCCCGGGCTGGAGTTTCAAATCGTGACGAAGGCGCAGCCCACGCCTTCGGAGCTTTGCGACATGGTCTTCGGCATGAAGGTTGTAAAGCATGTGAAATCCAATGCGATCGTGATCGCCAAAGACGGGATGACGCTCGGCGTCGGGCCGGGGCAGACAAACCGGATCGGCGCGGCGCGCATTGCGATCCAAGGCCCCGATCTCGACGCGGAGGCGCGCGCGCTGCGCGACCTTCACGGCGCTGTGATGGCATCGGACGCGTTCTTCCCGTTCGAGGACTGTGTGGAAGCGGCGGCGGCCGCAGGCGTCACGGCGATCATCCAACCCGGCGGTTCAATCCACGATGAGGATTCGATCCGGAAATGCGACGAATTGGGGATTGCGATGGTTTTCACCGGAGTGAGACATTTCAAGCATTAGAAAATCCTGCGCATCGGAAAAGGGAAGCATATGAGAGACATAAAAATATTATTGGTAGGAGGCGGCGGGCGCGAGCATGCGCTCGCGTGGAAACTTATGCAGAGCCCGCGTGTCTCCGAAATCGTTTGCGCGCCGGGCAACGCGGGGATCGAATCGCTCGCCCGTTGTGTTCCTGTCGCCGCGGATGACATCGACGGGCTCTGTGCCCTCGCGCAAGCGGAACGGCCGGGGCTCGCGGTCATCGGGCCAGAAGTCCCGCTCGCGCTCGGCCTTGCGGACAGGCTCTTCGCGCTCGGCGTCCCGGTCTTCGGGCCGAACGCGCACTGCGCGCAGCTCGAAGCGAGCAAATCTTTCACGAAAGCTTTCCTTGCGCGCCATGGGATCCCGACGGCGGGCTACCGGGAGTATACGGACGCGGAAGCGCTGCGCAAGGACATCGGCGTCTTCGGCTTTCCGATGGTGCTGAAGGCGGACGGCCTTGCGGCGGGTAAGGGCGTGATTCTTGCGCAGGACACGGAAGAAGCGAAGCGGGCGGTTTCCGTACTTATGGAACAGCGCGCCTTCGGCGCGGCGGGCGAGCGCGTGGTCGTCGAGGAATTTTTGCGCGGCACGGAAGCGTCCGTGCTCTGTTTTGTAGACAAAGGCGCGATCGTTCCGATGGAGTCGGCGCAGGATTACAAGCGGATCTTCGACGGGGATGAGGGCCCGAACACGGGCGGTATGGGAACGTACTCCCCTTCGCTTTTATTTGACGAAGAGATGGAGCGGCGTGTGTGCGAGGAGATCCTCCTGCCGACACTTGCCGGTTTTCAAGCGGACGGGCTCGACTTTCACGGGGTGCTCTTTGTCGGTCTCATGCTGACGGCCGAAGGCCCGAAGGTGATCGAATTCAACAACCGTTTCGGCGATCCGGAGACGCAGTCGGTGCTGCCGCGCCTCAAGACGGATTTGCTGGATATACTGCTTGCGGTCTGCGAAGACCGGCTGGCGGAGACGGAGATCGAATGGGACAGGACGCTGCGCGCGGTTTGCGTGGTGATGGCGGCCGGGGGGTATCCGGGGGATTATTCGAAAGGCGACGTCATCGAGGGGCTTGACGCGGCGGCGGAAGACGCGCTCGTGTTCCACGCAGGCACAAAGCGGGACGGTGACGGCCGTATCGTCACGGCCGGCGGACGCGTGCTCGGCGTTACGGGGCTTGGGGCGACGCATGAAGAGGCGCGCGAAAAGGCGTATGCGGGCGTTTCGAAAATTCGTTTTTACGGTGCGCAGTTCCGGAAAGATATCGGGAAATTCTGATCAAAAATATGTACCGGAGATGTAATCGGCATTTTCATAATGATAGTGTATACTGAAGTGTTATGAGAAGACATTCAAAAAGATTCAGAATACTTGTACTCGTGATCGTGATCGTCATCATCGCGGCGCTTGCGGGTACTTACGTGCTGTCTATTTCGACCAATATGCAGGGGGCAAACGCGTACGGCACAGAAGACATTTCCGGGGGGGGCGGAATGATGCCTGTCGATGCGAACGGAAACCCGATCGTCGATACGCCGGCTGCGACGCCGGATACGACGCCGAAGCTGCCATCGTTGCGAATCACGACCTCTCCGCCGTCGGCAATGGATGTCGGACAGACCGTCGATTTGACGTATGAACTGCTCAATATGCCGGCGGATACGACAGTTGTCTGGAGTTCGACCGACGCTTCCGTTGTGTCCGTCGATGAAGCCGGGACAGTGACGGCGGTAGCGCCGGGCACCGCGTGGATCGCCGTGGCCGCCGGCAGCCTCAAGGACGACGTGCCAGTCACCGTCAATGAGCAAGCCGTGCAAAGCGTCGCGATCCGTATCGCCGAACTTGATACCTCGCAAGGGCAGACTTCTTTCGATATTAAAGTGGGCGATATTCTCCATTTGTCCGCCCAGGTTCAGCCGAAAGGCGCCAAGTTCAGCGGCGGATATAAATGGTCGCCGCTCAGCGATCCGGATGTTGCGGCTTTTGACGCGACTACGCGTGAGCTCACCGCAACCAAGGCAGGTGATACGGAGGTAACCGTTACGGCGGGAGATCAAAGCGCATCGGTCACTTTCCATATCACGCCGAATGAAAATCCGCTGATTGCCTATATACAAAACATGCTGCCGTATATTCTGATCGTTGTGGCCGCAATTGTCGTCATCCTGATCGTGATTGCCGCGCTTCGGCGCGAGCAGCGTGCGCGGCGCCGGGAAGCGTCGCAGCGCCGTAAGATGCAGCGGGAACAAGCCGAACGGGCGCAGGCGGAGCGCATTGCCGCCGCGCAAGCAGCCGCGCAGAATGGCCAAGGACAGGAGAATGGGGCTATCCCACCCGGCGGGCAGGGTGTCGGCGCGCCTACGCCATCGGATTCACGGGAAACTATTGTCTACGGATCGGGCGTCGGCGCAGCGCAGCAGTCGCGCAATTCGGATACAATTCGCCTGAAGGAAGAAGAGGAGCGTCCGCTTTCGCTTGATGATATCGATTGATATTTTTATATTATTTATAATTAACAAAGAAGGAGAACTATGACAGCACAGGAAATGAAAGATATGACAAAGAACGGCGCGAAGAAGACGCGGGGTTTTTTCGCGGAGTTTCGGGATTTTGCTATGAAGGGCAGTTTCATCGACATGGCCGTCGGCGTTGTTATCGGCATGGCGCTCAAGGGCATTGTGGACGCGCTCGTCAACGGGATAATCATGCCGTTCGTCGGTATCTTTTTGGGCGGGGTCAACCTTTCCAACAAAGCGGTCGACCTCGGAGGCGGCAATATGCTGGCTTACGGGACGCTGATTCAGTCCGTCGTCAGCTTTGTCATCATCGCGTTTGTGATCTTCCTCATTATCAAGGCGATCGCGGCCCTGCGTCGCAAGCCGGAGCCCGAGGAAAAAGCGGCGCCGGCGCCGGAAGTCGAACTTCTCACGGAAATTCGGGATTTGCTGAAGGAGCAAAAGGCGTAGAAAAACGCAGATTGAGCGGCGGCGCCCCTATGATAATGTAGCCACCATCACGGCTTTGATCGTATGCAGGCGGTTCTCGGCTTCGTCGAAGACGACGGAACGGGGGCCGCTGAATACTTCTTCGGCGACTTCGCGGATATCAAGCCCTCGCGCCATCTGCTCGCGCGCGAGTTTTGTCCCAAAATCGTGGAAGGCAGGCAGGCAGTGCAGAAAGAGCGCTTTCGGATTTCCGGTCTTCGCGAACATCTCTTCCGTCACGCGGTAGGGCGTGAGCAGTGCGACGCGTTCCGGAATCTTTTCCTCTTCCCCCATGGACGCCCAGATATCCGTATAAATCACGTCGGCGCCCAACAACTGCGCTTCATCGTCGCCCCATTCAATCGACGCGCCGGTTTTGTCCGCGATGGCCTTCGCTCTCATGAGCGCCTCCGGATCGGGCGCGAGCGTCTTGGGGCCGTATGCCGCGAAACGCATTCCCATGACGGCGGCGCCGTACATCCATGCGTAAGTCATATTGTTTCGGATATCGCCCACAAAGACGACCTTGACGTCCTTCAGAGGCTTATCCAAATGTTCTTCGATCGTCATCAGATCGGAGAGTATCTGCGTCGGATGATCCTCGTCCGTTAGGCCGTTCCAAACAGGCACGCCCGAATAAACCGCGAGTTCCTCGACGATCTTTTGGCTGAAACCGCGGTATTCGATCCCGTCATAAAACCGCCCGAAAACTTTCGCGCTGTCCCGTACGCTTTCTTTTTTCCCGAACTGTGACGTGCCCGGCCCGACATAGGTGACGATCGCGCCCTCCTCGGCCGCGCCGAGTTCAAACGAAGAGCGCGTGCGCGTCGAAGTTTTTTCAAAAAGCAGCAGGATGTCCTTTCCCGCGAGCAAATTTCCGCGTACGCCTGCGCGCCGCTTCGTTTTCAGCTCCTTTGCGAGGTCGAGCAGATACCGGACCTCCTCCTCCGTAAAATCCGCGAGCGTCAGGAAACTGCGCCCTTTCAAATTGACTGACATAAATTCTCCTTTATTCATAGCAGATTTCTATTCTATAACCTTCGGACAGCCAGGTCAAACAAATGATGATACAATGAATACATGCACGACACAAGAACTGTCTCCGTTATGGAGGATATCCACGGCGCGAATGACCGCATCGCGGATCATATCCGGCACGAACTGACGCACCGCCGCGTTTTCGCCGTCAATGTGATGGGAGCGCCCGGCATCGGCAAGACTACCGTGCTGACGCAGACCCTGCGGCGGCTCACGGCGCTCGCGCCTTGCGTCATTGAAGGCGATATCGAGAGCGATATCGACACGCAGACCCTGCGCGGCCTCGGTGTGCCGGCTTGGCAGATCAATACGTTCGGCGCTTGTCATTTGGATGCGCCGCTCGTCCAAAACGCGGTGCAGAATATGGATTTCGAACAAATCCGGAGCGATCGGGCCGGCTGCCTGCTCTTCATCGAAAACGTCGGGAACCTGGTCTGTCCCGCCGAGTTTTCCATCGGTGAGCACGCGAAGCTGCTCATCTGTTCCGTTACGGAGGGCAGCGATAAACCGTACAAATACCCGCTTGCGTTCGAGCGTGCGGATTTCATCGTTTTGAACAAGACCGACCTTCTGCCCTATGTGGATTTTGACGAAGAATTTTTCATGAAAGGATTGCGCGCGCTGAACAGGGACGCGCCGCTTGTGCGCTGTTCGGGGAAAACCGGCGAGGGCTGGGGCGAGCTTGCGGCGCTTCTGGAACGTTTTGCGGAAGAGACGTTCGCGGCGCACGGGAGGCCCACACATACCGGACATGAATAACCATTCCGGCGGCGGGCTGCCGCGCACGGAGATCCTCACGATTCGCGGCATTGTGCAGGGCGTCGGTTTCCGGCCGACCGTCTGGCGCATTGCCTCGCGGCTTTCCATGCGCGGGCTTGTGCGCAATATGGGGGGCGTCGTGCAGATCATCGTTACCGATACGGAACCGCGCATCGAGGGGTTCATTGCAGAGATCCGCGCGGGGAAACCGCGCATGGCGCGTATTGACGCCGTTGAGCGCGAGGTCATCGGAGAGACGATCTTTCATGATTTTCAGATCGCGGAGAGCACGGCGCTGGAGGATGAGATCGCGGTGGTCCCTCCGGACATCGCCGTCTGCGACGACTGTCTGCGCGAGTTCCGCGACCCGGACGATCCCCGCTTCGGTTACGGATTTATCAGTTGCACAAACTGCGGCCCGCGCTACACGATCATGGAGCGTCTGCCTTACGACCGCGAAACGACGACGATGGCGGATTTTGAGCTGTGCCCGCTCTGCGGCGGCGAATACCGCAATCCCGCGACGCGGCGCTATCACGCGCAGACCGTTTCCTGCCATGACTGCGGCCCGCAGCCGCTATGGCGTGGGACAGAGGGGGACGGTGGTGTCATCGCGTTGAAGGGCGTAGGCGGGTATTATCTCGTCTGCGATGCGACGGACGCGGAAGCGGTGGCGAAGCTGCGCCGCATCAAACGCCGCGAGCAGAAACCGTTTGCTGTGATGTTTTCTTCGCTTGAGGATGTGCGCGGCTATTGCCGCGTTTCCGCGGCGGAAGAGGGGCAGCTTCTGTCGCCGAGACGGCCGATCGTGCTGCTTGAACACCGTCCGGAGTTGGACGCCGGCACAAAACCGCTCGCGGCGGGCGTCTGCGGTACGAGCCGCTTTGTCGGCGCGTTTCTCCCTTCGTTTGCTTTACAATACACCTTGCTTGAAGCGGCTCGCGCGCCGCTCGTCATGACGAGCGCAAACCTGAGCGATCTTCCGATCCTGACGGAGGACGCGCAGATGTTCGCGCTTATGGAGAAGGAGCCGGAGATCGCAGGCGCGCTCTGGCACAAACGCCGCATCGCGGCCGGGCTCGACGACTCGCTCGTGCGCGTCGTGGATGGCGACGCGCAGCTTCTGCGCCGCGCGAAAGGCTATGTGCCGACGCCGGTCTTTGTCCCCGCTTTGCGGACGCGGACAAAGGAGGATATGGTCTTTGCCGCAGGCGGGCATCTCAAATCCTGCTTCGCGCTTTCCAAGGGGGCGTATGTCTATCTGAGCCGGCATCTCGGCGATCTGGGCAGCCTCGAATCCGAAGCGCTCTACCGCGAAACCTTTGACCGGATGCGCGCTTTCAACCGGGTCGAGCCCGGCGGAGTCGTCTGCGACCTGCACCCCGCATATGATTCGACGCGCATCGCGGAAGAATACGCCGCGGCGCACGGGCTGCCGCTTCTGCGTGTGCAGCATCATCACGCGCATATCGCCTCGGTCATGGCGGAACACGGCCTCACAGGCCCGGTCATCGGCGTCTCGTTCGACGGCACCGGGTACGGGCCGGACGGTACGGTCTGGGGCGGCGAGATCCTCCTCTGCGAAGGGACTGCGTACGAACGGTTTTCCCATCTGCGCGATACGGAAATGCCCGGCGGCGACGAAGCGATGCGCGAAGGCTGGAAAGCCGCGCTGGCGCAGCTCGCGGCGGACACATCGCCAAAAGGGGACGGTTCATACGGCTCGGTTTTCGGCCCGGATTCTCGCATGCTTGGAGACAGGATCTTTGAGATCAATCTGGATGAGATTATTTCCTGGTTCAATACAAACGGAATCGCCGCGCAGTGGAACGGCCTCGGCGCGGAAACCGTCGCGCAAGCCCTGCGCGCAGGCGTGAACACCGTCCGCAGTTCGAGCATGGGGCGCCTCTTTGACGCTGCCTCCTCGCTTCTCGGCATCCGGCAGATCAGCCGCTATGAAGGCGAGGCCGCGATCGAACTCGAAAACGCGGCCTGGCGCGCGATGGAAGCGGAGCGCAGAAACGCGGCGCCTGTCTGCCGCGATCGGCTTGCACTGGAATTTCACCGGAACGTCGCGCGCCAAATCCTCTCGGAATGCAAAGCGGCGCGCAAAGAGAAGCAAACCAACAAGGTCTGCCTCTCGGGCGGCGTCTTTCAAAACAAAATCCTGATCGAGGAAGCCCTGAGGCTTCTGCGTGCGGAGGCGTTCGAAACCTATATCAACGTGCATGTGCCGCCGAACGACGGCGGTCTCGCGCTCGGGCAGTGCTATCTCGGAATGCAGGCGTTTTTTATTGCATCTCGCTGACCTATATATGCAACTGCGTCAGCTTTCTGTGCAGTTTTCGCATTCGGTTTCTTTCGCTTTATTATTACCTCGGCAATTTCTTCCTACTGTTAATTTCCGGGGTAATAGTGTAACTTATAACGAAAAATCAGAGCAGATGATACAAGCAGGGCGCAGCAGACGAGAACCATCGGGAGCCGGAACCCCGTGTATTCAGACAGCGCGCCCACCCAGAGCGGCGCGGTCAGGGATGCGATGCCGCTCGAAAGCGTGCAGAGGGAGGCTGCCGAGGCCGTGCGGTCCGGGAACGCTTCGCAGCAGATCAGGACGTAGGTCGGAACGGAGCCGCCCTGCATGAATCCCGATGCTGTCATAAGCGCGAACATCACCGGCACGTTTCCCGTAAAGAGCGCGGCGAGCATCAGCACCGCGGCCACGCCGCCGAAGACCGAAAAAATAAAGCGGGCGGAAAACTTTCGCAGGAAGAGAGGGCACAGCAGCCGCATCGCGAGAGAGCCCGCAAAATACGATGTCAGCAGAATCCCACTGAGGCCGAATTCCATACCGGCGTCCCGGATGGCGTAGGTCGGCAGCCACACGATCACGCCCATCTGAAACGTGAAATACAGCACACCGGCCAGCATGAAAATCCAAGCGCCGCGGGTCTTGAAAATCTCCGCGGGATTTTCCGTCGCGCGGCGCCGCATGGCGGCCATGTTGGCATACGGCGTTTCCGGCATGATGCGCCGGCCGCTCAGCAGGTAGAACAGAAAGATGATTGCGGCGAATATCGTGAACCAGCGGAAAGGCCGGCTGAAGCTTTCCGGCATAACCGGATTGGCCAAAAACGTGACGAACACCGGTGTCAGCATCGCGCCGATTCCGAAAGACGCATGAGTCAGTGGGAGCACCGTGTTTTTGCGCTTCGGAAAAACCTCCGAAACCACGCTGTTTGTCATAACGTCGACGAAAGAAATGCCGACGCCCATAACCGCGATCAAGAGCAGCAGCACTGTATAGGAGGGCCCGAAGCCGATAGCGGCTGAGATGAGGCAGATGATCAGCAGGCCGAAAGCGATGCCGTGGATCTTGTTGTATTTCTCCCCCTGAAGCGCGATAAACACCGCGGCACAGAGGCTGCCGACCGACTGGATGGTCAGGATGAGCCCCTGCTGCGCTGCCGAGATACCGTAATGCGCCATCGTAACGGGCGCGTTCGGCCCTTGGATATTGAACGGGACGGAAAGCACAACAAACGCGCAAAAAGACGCCAAAATAAACAGTTTGTGTTTCATTGTAATTTTATCGGTCAACATGCATCTATCATACCCGAAAACGAGGGCAATCAAAAGGGAGGAGGTTCTTGGACCGGTTGATTTTGTGTGGATATTCGGCCATAATGCGAATATGAATACAAAATCAGCTTTAGCATCAACCTCAAATCCGCGATTGAGATCGTGGAAGCGAGTTGAGGGGACGCCGAATAAATAATTTGGACAGGAACCTGCGCGCCATAGATTTTGCGCCGCTCTGCCTTTGGTACAGAGGCTGTGCGCGAGCGCTGCCATGGCGCGCGGACACGGAACCCTACCATGTCTGGGTCTCGGAGGTCATGCTGCAGCAGACGCGCATCGAAACGGTGATCCCGTATTACGCGCGCTTTTTGGAGGCGCTCCCCACTATTGAAAGCCTTGCGGCCTGTCCAGAAGACAGACTGCTGAAACTCTGGGAGGGGCTCGGGTATTACAGCCGCGCGCGTAACCTCCGCCGTGCCGCGCAGCAGATCGTGGCGGAATACGGCGGCGTCTTTCCGCACGAGCCTTTGCAGATCCGCGCCCTGCCCGGCATCGGCGAATACACGGCGGGAGCGGTCGCGTCCATCTGTTTCGGACTACCGGAGCCTGCGGTCGACGGCAATGTGCTGCGCATCGCCGCGCGCCTGCTCGAACTGCGCGAACCGGTCACGGAATCCAGGACGAAACGGAAGGTGACGAAAATGCTGCGAACGGTCTACATGGGCTGCGATGCAGAGGCTGGGGCATGGGTTGCACCCAAACCGTTGTGCCGAGACATGCCCGCAAAAACAGGAGATAATGCTAAAAAATTGCGGTTGAGGGTTGTTAGATTCATGATTAAACATCATAATACGGCAAAGTGTCGGAAATCTTGGCATGGTAAGGCAGTATTATATAAAAGAGCAACCCTTAACCGAAAAAAAATAGCAAAAACCAGCTATCTCCCCGGCGTGCTGACGCAGGCACTAATGGAACTTGGCGAGACGGTCTGCCTGCCGGGCGCGCAGCCGCGCTGTGATCTCTGTCCGCTCCATGCCGAATGCCTTGCTTTTGCTAACGGCACGGCCGGCGAACTGCCCCTGCGTGCGCCGCAAAGAAAAAAACGCGAGGCCGAGATCACCGTGCTGCTGCTCATCGCGCGGGCGGCGGGCGCAGAAAAAGAAGACGCAGCAGTGAACAGCGCGAAGACGCAAGGCGCGGAGCGGATCGCCATTCGAAAGCGCCCGAATACCGGGCTGCTCGCGGGCTTGTGGGAATTCCCGAATACGGAAGGCGCGCTCACGCAAAAGCAGGCGTCCGCGTTCGCGAAAAGCCTCGGCGTACGCCCGGTTTCGGTTCGCAAAGGTTCCTCGCACATCCATACCTTTACGCATATCAAATGGAAAATGCGGAGTTATGAGATCGAATGCGAGGCGCCGATCGAAAATGAGTTGCCGATCGACCGCGAAGCGCCGGAGTGTGACCGGGATGAAACGACGGAAAGCACCACGCTGCTCTGGGTGGAGCCGGAGGCACTGCGCCGCGATCATGCGCTCCCGACCGCTTTCAGAAAATTATTATAAGAACAGAAAATACGCAATAATACGCAATGAAAAAAATCCGGAAAAAAATTTAGGTATTTATGATTCAATTTAGAAAAATGAGGTATAAATAATTTGTGAATAGATGCAACTCTTATTCATAACAACTCTCCTATCAATAACGGCAAAAGAACCGGTTTTTCACCGGTTCTTTTGCTATGGCAGATTCCACAAAATCAGGGATTTTGGGAATCTGCGAATGAGACCTGCCCTCGATTCGTTTTGTGAATCGGGTTAGGGCTTCACACAAATCGGGATAGATACGCATATGGTATACTCTATCAATGATTTCGGATTTTGCAAAATTTGTGAAGAAACGCACGGCGTCCTATCGTGATACCGTGAAAAATACAGACTGGGTATCGCCGGCTGCGTACAGGAAGCTGGTCATAGGGACGGCGCAATATTGCCGCGATATGGCGGTGGAGACGGGGAGGGTTCCGAACGACTATAAAAATTTAATCACGGACGCCTCGCTGTTATACAAGGATCTGCTTCTGGAGCAAATCCGCGAAATGCCCATCGAATATAGGAACGGCGAACTTGTTGTTTTCAGTGACAAGCCGGACGCCTGGGAAAACACGGTCTCCAAAATGGGCGGGAAATTGATACCGGCAGACGGCGCGGACACGGCGGAGAACGAAGGAAAGAAGTCTGTCTACGTCCTGCTCACAAAGCAACATTCCGTGACTTCGATCCTCGTCCGCCTTTTCACGCTCAACGAATATACGCATTCTTCGATCGCGCTTGAGCGCGACGGGTCTTTTTACAGCTTCAATCCGGGACGCGGCTTCACCGTCGAGCGCCCGATCGGAAAAAAGCGCAGCGGCACGCCGTGCAGGCTCTATCGCCTTGAAGTGTCCGATCAGACTTTCCAGGAGATCGAGTCCCGTATCCACTGGTTTCTCGATAATCCGCAGCAGTACAAGTTCAACTATGTCGGCATGGTCTTTACGATCCTGCGGATTCCCGTAGGGTTTGAGAACCGGTATTTCTGTTCGCAGTTTGTTTCAGAGATGCTTTCCACGACCGGAGCGGCATCGTTGCGCACACGTCCGAACTATTATCTGCCGCGGCATTTCCTTCGGGAATCGGGGCTGAAACTCAGTTATGCCGGCGAAGCCTCAGGGTTTGAAGGCGCGCCGGCTGAGCCGACGTCAGTCGGCGAGCTGGACGACGAAGTCGTCAGTCGGGCGACGAAGTCGCCTCACATCCCAAGCGCTAATCCCATGCGCACATCTAAAGCGGACAGGGCGGACAGGAAGCCCGCGAAGAATTAAAGCGCGGGGAGGGAGCGGTCATGTGTATTGCATACCCGGGCAGGGTCGAACGGGTCGAGGGGCAGACGGCGACGGTGGATTTCTCGGGGAATCTCGTGCCGGTGCGCGTCGGCGTCGTTGATGTGAAGCCGGGCGATTATGTGCTTGTACATGCGGGAATGGCAATTGAGGCGATGAGCGCGGAGAAAGCGCAGGAGATTCTCAAACTTTTCAAGGAAATGGAGGCATAATGCCGCCGCTGATCAAAGAAACAGATACGCCGCTGAAAATCATGGAGGTGTGCGGCACGCATACGGCGGCCATCTTTCACAGCGGGCTGCGCGGGCTGCTGCCGCCGAACGTGCGCCTGGTGTCGGGGCCGGGCTGTCCGGTCTGCGTTACGCCCACCGCGTATATCGACCGCTGTCTTGAGGCGGCGGCCGCGCCGGGGAAGTGCCTGGTCAGCTTCGGCGATATGCTGAAGGTGCCGGCCACGGATGGGCGCACGCTGTCGGATCTGGCGGGCGCGGGCGGCGCCGTGCGCATGGTTTACGCGCCGTTCGACGCACTGGCGCTCGCGGCGGAACATCCGGAGGTCATGTATGTCGTCGCGGCGGTCGGTTTCGAGACGACCGCGCCGGCTTATGCGCTGCTGATTGAGGAGGCTCTCGCCTGCGGGCTGCGAAACATCCGTCTGCTTCCGGCGCTCAAATCCGCGCTTGCCGCGATCGAACATGTCTGCCGCATCGGAGAGGATGTGGATGCGTTCCTTGCGCCCGG
>Ga0123354_10013272_pt1 | contig 12780 bp, 9 predicted proteins | sample TergutLab28metaG_2_FD_97872 | JGI IMG/M metagenome (GOLD analysis project Ga0123354, IMG submission 97872) | Labiotermes labralis P4 segment gut microbial communities from Petit-Saut dam, French Guiana - Lab288 P4 | ecosystem: Host-associated > Arthropoda: Insects > Digestive system > Gut ...
AGGAAGCTGAAACGGTCGAAAACGGGTACCGCGCGGCTGAGAGCGGCGCTGCCGTGCCGGGGATGGAGGGCGTCGCCTCCACTGTTTTAAGACCTACCGGTATCGCCGTTTTCGGAGAGGAACGCTTAAATGTCATGACAAACGGAGATTTTATTAATCCCGGTACGCCCGTGGTCATCACTGCGACGGAAGGTGCGAAAATTGTCGTCAAGCGTGTGGAAACAAACGCTTAAATAAACATGAAAGAGGGATCAATATGGACCCAAATTATCTGATTATTCTGGTCGTTATCGTTTTTGTTGTACTGGTCTCTGTATTCTTCCGGTTCTTCCCTATTGGTTTGTGGATTAGCGCCTTGGCATCAGGCGTACATATTTCAATAGGAACATTAGTAGGCATGCGTGTACGCCGGATACAGCCGCATAAACTGGTACTTCCGTTGATTAAAGCGAATAAAGCCGGCTTAGACTTAACCATTACCAAACTCGAAACACATTACTTAGCCGGTGGGAATGTGGATAGGGTTATCAATGCCCTTATTGCCGCGCAGCGTGCGAACATTATCATGGCGTTTGAAAAGGCATGCGCTATCGACCTGGCGGGCCGCGATGTGTTTCAAGCCGTACAAATGAGCGTTACCCCAAAGGTTATCGAGACGCCCACCATTTCGGCTGTCGCCAAGGATGGTATTGAATTATGTGCCAAAGCACGTGTTACGGTGCGTACAAACATTGAGCGTCTCGTCGGCGGTGCCGGTGAAGAAACCATTACCGCACGCGTCGGTGAAGGTATCGTTACAACGATAGGTTCCTCCGAAACACATAAGGAAGTGCTTGAAAACCCCGATTCCATCAGCCGAACCGTTTTAAACAAGGGCCTTGACGCCGGTACTGCGTATGAAATACTGTCTATCGATATCGCGGATGTGGATGTTGGCAGAAACATAGGCGCGCAATTGCAAATGGATCAGGCGGAGGCAGACAGGCGCATCGCTCAGGCTAAAGCCGAAGAGCGGCGCGCGATGGCGGTAGCGCACGAGCAGGAAATGAAGGCGTCCATACAAGAAATGCGCGCGAAGGTCGTGGAAGCGGAAGCGGAAGTTCCCCGTGCGATGGCCTCTGCGTTAAGAGACGGAAAACTGGGTGTGATGGATTACTATCAAATGCAAAACGTTATCGCGGATACGGCTATGCGCGAAGGCATCGCGAAGGGTGGCGTACAACCCGTAACGCCGGATACGCAACAAGGTAACGCCAAGAAGAAGTAAAAATGGACTCCGTGGCTTGATATGGGGGATAGTATGGATAATATTATCAGTTTTATCGTTGTCATGTTCATCATCAGCATCGTTGGCCGTATCGCCGGCGCTTTTAAGAAACACGCGGGAAAAATAATCACAAGTGACCCGCTTGTAAAGCCCGGCGCACCCGGCGCTCAGCAGGAACCCCTCAATCAGACGAAAACAACAACTTCAACTGTCACTTGGAGCAGTAAAAACGCGAAAACCGCGCAAAGAAACAGCGCCCCCGGCAGTTTTAACAATAAGCCGTTCATTCCCTCTCGTCCGACGATCGCCATTGAGGATGATGATGCACCCTTTTTTACAAACCCGGAAGACGAACCGCAGGATACAACACAAGCGGCTTCCGATGGTATCCTTTTTAACGCCGATGATTTGGCGCGATCCGTAGTGATGGCGGAAATTCTGCGCCGCCCGCGCGGACAGCGGTATAAGAAAACGGCTTAATGAATTATAAAGGCGCCATGGCGCTGCGCAGTCCTTCCATATCCAAGTAGTCTTCGATAAATTGTTTGCGTAACAGCCGGGAAGGAACATGCTCGTTGTACTTCCCGCGCATCGCCGCATTCTCAGGCAAAGGCAGCGAATACGGATCATAATCGGAGGCGAGTATATCGCGTATTATCGCTTCCAATTCATTGACGGATCCATCGTAGATGACTTCCAGATAAATGCAAGTAATCCATGGCAGCTTGTTTTTGATTTTCCGTTTTAACAAGCAGTAGTGCAATGTCATAAGCTGCCGTGTTCCAACCCAGGGGAACACGGCATATTTTTTACCGGAAAGCGGTGTGATAAGATTTTGTAGAATACCGCTGTTAACGGCGATATACCGAATTTCTTCCAGTCTTTCCCGGCACCTGTCGCTTAAATAAGGATATATGTCACCGCCTGCTAAAACCGTCCCCATTTTTTGTACCAATTTGGTATGCAGTTCCGCTTCAAAATCAACATTCCAATCCACCACAGAGATTCCCGGTACATTCTTTACAAAAATAACCTTCGATTTTTCATTTACATCCACCGTTTCCCAAGTAAGCCCCGCCAGCGCGAAACGCGTCCCGATGGGGTATACCTTGTCCACCGTGCCAATGGTTCGGTTTTCATCTTTGACAAGTAAATACTCCGTAGCGATAAAAACGGTTAAAAAGTGATGGCTGTTGATGATTTTTTCGCCTTCTCTTCCTATTATCAAACCGCCGCGCTCGGTTTTCTCCAGTTGGTTATTATCAATCATATAACCCAGCAGTTGTTTATAATCTTCCTGTGTGATTTGTGTAAAACATCCCAGTTTCAATATAGTTTGCGCGAGCGCGGCCGCGGAGAGTTCCCCGCAGCTCTTTAAGTGGCTCATGGTTTGGTGGTATAAAAGGTTATACGGATGGTTCAGCGGGGGAATGGGTTCAATCCAGCGTTCTTTGGTATACAGTTCAATGATGGCGATGGTTCGTATGAGCTCCCAGTTGATGGGCCCCAGCGTATCGGTTGCGTGGACACTGACACTCTCTACAAATGTAAACAGCAGTTGAGGTGTTTGTCCCCGTCGTCCGCAACGGCCCAAGCGTTGCGCGAAACTGGATACGTTCAGCGGCGCGCCAACTTGAACGGCTTGATCCAATGAGCCGATATCAATACCCAATTCCAGCGTGACCGTAGCGCCTGTGACAATCTTTTCGTCCTCAGACTTCATTTCATCTTCCGTCGTCTCCCGTATTAAAGCGGACACGTTGCCGTGATGCACCCTGTACAGATCCGGCGTCTTGTTTCTAAGCGCAATCTCACGCAGATTTGCGATGACAAACTCCGTTTCCTCACGGCTGTTGGTAAAGATGATTGTTTTTTGCCCGAGTGTCATCTTATACAAGTACTCATAGTGTTCACGATACCCGTAATCCCCGCCCTCGCTCACTTTGATAATATTGCCGCTGCCGTCCCGTTCCGTCGTATCGCGCTTTTCGCTGTAGTTAACGAATCGCTCTACATGTAAACGCACGCGTTTTGCGCCCTCATCCGTAACAGGGGCGGCACACACGCGCCCGCTGCCGGTATTAAGCCACGATTGCGCGGCCGAAACATCACCGAGTGTCGCGGATAAGCCAATACGCCTTGGGATGATACCCGTGAGTTGCTGTAAGCGTTCCAATACACAAAGAAGCTGTATACCGCGCGCGTCCCGCATAAAATGGTGTACCTCGTCGATAATTATAAAGCGCGTGTCACAAAACATTTGCAAACATGCGCCTCGTTTATTTGTGACCAGGCTTTCCAGTGATTCCGGAGTAATCTGCAGCAAGCCCTGCGGGTTCTTTATCAGGTCGTTCTTCTTGTTAAGCGGCGCGTCTCCGTGCCATCGGCATACAGGGATGTGGGAGTCTAATAAAAGCAATTCGAGGCGCTTGAACTGGTCGTTTATCAACGCTTTAAGCGGCGATATATAGATAATGCCTACCGAATGGGACGGCTTTTCATATAGATCCGTTAAAACGGGTAAGAAAGCCGCCTCGGTTTTTCCTGATGCCGTTCCCGATGATAGCAAGAGATTATCATCACTGTTAAAAACAACGTCACAGGCGGCAATTTGTACGCCGCGCAACTCCTCCCATTTGTTTTGATAGATAAAATCCTGTATGAACGGAGCCAGCCTATTAAATGCATTCATAGAGCTTACACCTCAAACTCACTAAACTCGCTGTGGATATCCTCATCCGTCAAACCTCCCGCCGACAAGACAAACGCGTCGCTTCCCATGATATCGGCGGGCGTCTTGCTTGGGTTCTGATGCAGTATATTTAAAAGCTCAATAAAATCACGAATGATCTCGCGGGGTGTAATATGTGTGCCGGCACCCACGCGGTTGAACTCCACAGTCAAAAATGCCACAAGGTCCTGATGCTTTAGTTGGGTATTGTAACCATGTAACAATGAGTGGATATCGCGCAGTTTTTCCACCAAGACATACAACTCTTCTTGTGACAGCATTTCCAGTCGAATAATGGGCGCGGACAGGTCACGCAGGCCGTCTGCGGCATAACGGCCCTCTGCCAATCTGGATTTGAGGGCCTCATAACTGAACAACCCTCTGTATTTATCTTCGATACACTGTGGGGTTCCGCCCATCAAGAAACCGATATACCGCGCCTTGCCTTGCAGCACGTCATTGAACATGGTTAACAGTTTTTCGTAATTATTCTGCCTGGTAATGGAATGGGGTATCTTGTAAAGATTCACCAGTTCGTCAATGAATACCAACAACCCGCGATAACCCGCGCCAACCAAAAAGACGGCAAATATTTTTAGGAAATCATACCATGTATCGTCCGTGATAATTAGGTTAATGCCTAAATCCTCCCGTGCTTCCTTTCGGGTGGCATACTCGCCGCGAAACCATTTTAAAACATTATTCTTCATTGTTTGGTCGTCGTTTAAATGGCCTTCCCAATATGCGCTAACGGCTTTAGCGAATTCAAAGCCGTTGACCATTCCCTCCAACGAACATGTCACCGCGTATATCTGCCTTTCCACTTCACGGTTGAATGCCTTGCCGTCAAGGTCGGTAGAAGCTTTTATAGAAGCTTGAATACCGGACAACCATCTTTCTAAAACAAGCGGAAGCGCGCCTCCGTCAGGCTTGGATTTAGTGGATAAGTTTTGAATTAATTCTTTATATGTTGCCAGTCCCTGTCCCTTTGTTCCGGAAAACCGGCGTTCCGGGGAAAGATCCGCGTCAACAACGGCAAAGCCGCGGGCAGTCGCGTAATTTCGTATGGTTTGCAATAAAAAACTCTTTCCGCTGCCATATTTACCAACAATAAAACGGAATGATGCGCTGCCTTCCGATACGAGGTCAATATCGTTTAGAATAGCGGCGATTTCTCTGGCGCGGCCAACGGTAATGTATTCAAGCCCCACTCTCGGCACCACGCCGCTTTTTAACGCGTTCATCAAGATATTGGCGATTCTGGCCGGTACCGCGTTATCCATTTAAACATCCACCCATTTCATAACAATGTCTCTATAATCATCGTAAAGCGATAACGATCCGTTCCATTCCGCGATATTATCGCCGATACAATCGGAGGCCTTTATATTAATATTGTCAGTGAGGACCTCCGGCATAATACCCTTGGTGTCACAATAGGCTTTAACAGCGGAGTTATTAAGAATAGCCAATCTTAACGCTTCGTGTTCCGTCGGGGACAATAATGCCGCTAACTCTGCCCATCCATCCTTTGGTAAAGCCTCATAAACCGCTGAAGTCGATATAGGCGGGGGAGAAGGTTGGGCGGACGCTGTGGTGACGGACAACTCAGCGGTGATATCTTCGTCAATCAACAGTTTGTCCCTCGTGTCCATGGCTTCGCTGCGGATGCGGTGCAGATTGTCCAAATCGACACTCACAACAGTTCGTGTGATGCGTTCTTTATAGTCCATTACCGCTTTTAAAATAGTTTTATCTATTTCGGAGCGCGTTAATTTAAGGTTTCTGACCGCTCTTAGAACGCGTAGTATGGGTTTGTGATTGGCTGTGATTCTATACTTATACTTTTCTACATCGCGTGCACACACTTCAGTCTTCTTGATGAGATAACCTATCATCTCTCGATAGTCTGAATAAGGCAAAAGAGCGTCAGCAGTTTGTCTATTATCCTTTGCAACAGGCATATTACCTGAAAACTCCGAGAGTCCTTCGAGCTGCGTGTCGTCCCGGTAATAAAGCGCCTTGTCGAAGGGACGCCAAGCAGTGCTTTTGGCAATGCGATAGAAAAACAGGTCTCCAAGCTCTGCGCCGCGTTTTTTACAGTAGGCCTGAAGCGACTTTAAAGCCTCATAGAAGCATTGCTTAAGAAACTCACCATACCCGTCGCGTATAAATGTCGATTTAGATACATCATAAACGGACAAACCATTCCATAACCAAAGACAGTCTTCATCTATTTGGCCAAACAAATAGACTTCGGGATAATACTTTTCCAGCCCGTAGGTTTTTATAAACGCATTGAATGTATGCGGCAGTGTATAACAAATATGATAATCTTTGAGCCATTGCGGTAGATAGGCGCTTAAAACAGGGGCAAACGAACCGGCTGCGCGCATGAGGGTCATCAGCTTTTCAAGCCCGTCTGAAGGATTTTTTACGCCGATACATGATAAAAGTTCGTATACGTATAGGAACACATAGGATGTTGAAGTAGGTTGGATGTCTCCGCTTCGGACGCGTGAACGCCAGGTAAAGTAGGTGCGCAGCTGTTCATAACCCATGTGCTGGTAGCAGGGATAATAGGAAGAAAACTCCGTGTAACCATTATAATCGTCGTTAAAACATGCCATGAAACGAGCTTGTTTGATAAAAACCTCCGCATTGTTCCGTGCAAATGGGTTTTCGGCAGCGAGGCTTCGCATTTGAAAAAAAAGATCGCGAATAGGGTCATTCGCTGCGTGTGTGTCTTTCATATCCGGTATCATTGCCGCCGGGAAACGAAGATTTGTTCCTTTATCGGGTGGGGCTGCGGCCAGGGGGATGTCCGCGAATGGTGCGCTTAAAGCAGCGCCGGTGATGCCTACCGCCTCTCGGGTAGGGGTAAAACCATCTAACGGCTTACGCGGAGAGGGACGCGGAATGGGGAAAGCGCTGTAATCCTCTCTGCCTGTCATGTCATCCTCCGTACAGCGTTCTTATACCCGGTATTCTATCATAATTATAACGTAATTTCTTTTGAAATGCACGGATTCATACGGCAGTACAGCCAAAGATAAAAAGTATGAAAAAGCAAATGGTTTAACCTGTGTTTGTTTGACAAATTCGCATGAAACTGCTATCTTCAGCCGTGTAGGAATTTGAAAAAAGAGGCGTGTCAATGAACTCAAGTTGGATAAACATACTGGAGAAAAAGTATAAAAGATATGCTATTAGAAACCTAATGAACATACTGGTTTGCGGTATGGCGGTCGTGTATGTTTTAGATACGCTCGCCGCTCCGTTGTTTTCGTCCCCCGGCGGAATATCAGCTTTCCTCGATTTTAACCGACAAAACGTCCTGCGGGGGCAAGTGTGGCGGTTGATTACCTTTGCCTTCATGCCGCCTTCTTCCGGGACGATGATGGTCGTTCTCACACTGTATTTATATTGGATTATCGGTAGCGCGCTAAACAATTATTGGGGCAGTTTCCGCTTCAACCTTTTCTATTTCTGCGGCATACTCTCTTCCATCATCGGTGGTTTTATAACGGGTTATACGACGAATTACTACTTAAACATGTCGTTATTTTTCGCCTTTGCCATCCTGTATCCCGATTTTCAAATGCGCCTCTTTTTTGTTTTTCCCATAAAAATAAAATACCTTGCGTTGATTAATGCTTTGCAATATATCATTGGTTTTTTCTCTGTACCTTTTCCTTTCAAAATGGCCATGATCCTATCTTTGGCTAATATCGCGTTATTCTTTTACAAGGATTTATACGGTAGAATGAAAAGGCTGTATCGTAGAATACGTTTTATGCATGACTATCGGTCATAGATAACACAAGGTGGGCAGCATGATAGCACTCATTTTAAACGCCGGGGTCGGGAAACGCATGGGGTTCGAATCGGATACCTGCCATAAAAGCATGTTGGAGATCAATGGCAGAGATACCATCATAGGACGTCAGTTGCGTTATCTGGAGGCGGAAGGAATCCGCCGTGTTGTTATGGTAACAGGTTATATGAGCGATTCTCTTGAATCCTATATCCAATCACTCGGACTGGACCTGTCTTTTACTTTCATTCGTAACGATCGTTTTGAAAGCACCAACTACATCTACTCGATCTACTGTGCTCGTGAAGCGGCGAGCAATGATGATGTGCTGTTGATGCACGGAGATTTGGTATTTGATAAAGCTATCTTGCATGATTTGCTGGCTTTTAAGGGCAGCGCCGCGGTTGTTTCTTCTGCGTTAAAGCCGAACGGGAAGGACTTTGCTGCTGAAACGAAACAAGGTGTCATTCGGTGTATCGGTTTGAACCCATCAGACGACGCGCTTCCTTTGTGGCCGCTTTATAAATTAGAAAGGCGGGATTGGCAAATATGGCTCGATAGCGTTTTTAAGTTTTGTCGTTCGGGTCAAGACCACGTCTATGCAGAGGATGCGTTTAACACGGTTTCCGAACAAATAAACCTTATACCCATAGATATTCAAAACCGTCTGTGTCTTGAAGCGGATACAATAGAAGATCTGATACACATCCGATCGCTATTGCGTGTACCGGCCGAGAAAACGGTTTATATGTGTTTCTCCGCCGAATGGCTGCATTCGGCGCATGTGGCGTTGATTCATAAAGCCGCGGACTTGGGGCGGCTTACCATAGGTGTTATGACGGATGAAGCGGTCGCTTCTTACAAACGTTTTCCGCTGGTTCCGTATGCGGAGCGAAAAGCCTTGTTCGAAAACATCGCCTGTGTCAACCGTGTCGTGGCGCAAAGGGAACTGAGTTACCGAGAAAATATACTGGCATTTAAACCGGATATCGTCGTTCACGGTGATGACTGGCGTGAAGGCCATCAAAGGCCGATACGCGATGAGGCAGAAACGATCTTAGCATCATACGGCGGGCGCCTTGTAGAATTTCCTTATACGCGAAGCGGTGTCTTTAAAGAAATGGAAGACCGCATGCAAAGCAGGTTATCCCTCCCCGATATCCGCAGAAACAGGCTGCGTGCATTGCTCTTGTTAAAACCGTGCCTCAGCATCATGGAAGCGCATAACGGCATCACCGGTTTATTAGTGGAAAAAACGATGGTTTACAAAGAGGGTAAAACGCTTCAATTCGATGGTATGTGGGTATCCTCCCTATGCGATGCAACATCACGCGGCAAACCGGATATCGAGCTTGTGGACATGTCATCGCGTGTAAAAACCATTGATGAAATCATGGAGGTCACCACTAAACCCATCATTATGGACGGCGATACCGGCGGCATGACGGAGCACTTTGCCTATACAGTCAAGACACTGGAACGTATGGGTGTATCCGCGGTAATCATAGAAGACAAGACGGGCTTGAAAAGAAACTCACTCTTGGGTGTGGATGTTGTTCAAACACAGGATAGCATCGAGAATTTCGCGGAGAAAATTGCGGTTGGCAAGGCATCGCAAAAAACAAAGGAATTCATGATCATCGCGCGTATCGAAAGCCTGATTCTGGAACGCGGTATGAACGATGCGCTTCTGCGCGCGGCAGCCTTTACACGCGCGGGCGCGGACGGCATCATGATTCATAGCCGTAAAAAAGACCCGGCGGAGATATTTGAGTTTATCGAGAAGTTCCGTATTGTCGATACCGCAACACCATTGGTCGTCGTGCCGACCAGTTTTAACAGCGTTACGGAAGAGGAGTTTGCCTTACGCGGCGTTAACATCGTCATTTACGCAAACCACTTCACTCGAAGCGGGTTTCCCGCCATGCAAAACGCCGCGCGTTTAATTTTAAAACACCATAGGGCATTGGAAGCGGATGAGATTTGCATGTCTATTCAAGATATCGTCACCTTAATTCCGGAGGAGTAACGCAAGATGAAGCGTCAGAATATTCAACTCGGTGCGGGTTGCTTGAGCAGTTTGGACAATATGGTTAAGCAGTACGGGTTGAAGCAGCCATTATTGGTATGTGATGCGTCCTTTGACTTGCCGGAGGTGAAAAGCAATTTTTCCGCTGTAACGGCAGGCATGACGCGCTATTCCGATATATCCCCCAATCCGCGCTATGAAGATATTCTGGCGGGTGTCAAAGTATATAAAGATTTTCATTGTGATGGCATTTTAACAGTTGGCGGCGGAAGCGTTATGGATACCGCTAAATGTATTAAACTGTTTTCTGTTATGCCGGAAAATGCAGATTATTTAACACAAATACCGCATGACGCAACCGCGCCGCTTATAGCCGTGCCCACAACGGCGGGGACCGGCAGTGAGTCTACGCGCTATGCCGTCATTTATCACAATGGTGAGAAGCAAACAGTAACGCATCCCTCTATCATACCCGATTGTGTATTTCTGGATGCCTTGACGCTGCGTGCGCTGCCCGCTTATCAAAAAAAGAGCGCGTTGCTGGACGCGCTTTGCCAAGGTATAGAATCCATGTGGGCTGTCGGATCGACGCAGGAGAGCACTGCCTACGCGCGAGACGCGGTCGCATCCATCATGCGCCATGCAGACGCATATTTAAACAGGCCGTTTCAAATAGAATGCGCACAGGCGATACTGGAAGCATCCAATTTGGCAGGGTTAGCCATTAACGTGACGCAAACCACCGCGGCACATGCGATGTGCTACAAACTGACCACCTTATTCGGGTTGGCGCACGGGCATGCCGTCGCTGTGGTATTACCGGAGTTATGGCGTTATATGCTCTGTCATATCCACGATTGCATAGACATAAGAGGCGAAGCGTATCTAAAGGGTGTTTTTACGGATATTGCCTTTCATATGGGTTGTCAAAGCGCCTCAGATGCCATCATGCGTCTTGAGCATTTACTGGCCGAGCAAGATATGCGTGCGCCGCGACTGACAGAGGATCAAGTTGACAGCCTAACGCAAGCTGTTAACCCGGATAGACTAAAAAACACGCCGGTAACCCTCGGCGCGCAAGCTATCGCAGGCATTTATGCAATAATCGGAGGCGCACGTAGTTGAACCTTCATGTTCTGGATTCATTCGATTTCTTCACAGGTGTGCCGGACTCGCTTTTACGCCCCTTGAGCCTGTATTTGGCAGATAGATTCGCAGAACCGGCAAAGCACATCATCGCCGCCAATGAGGGGAACTGTGCGGCGATTGCGGCGGGATATCATCTGGCAACGGGAAAAGTACCCGTGGTATATATGCAAAACAGCGGCATCGGCAACGCATTGAATCCTGCTGCGTCTTTATTAAACCATCGTGTATACGGCATACCCGTATTGTTTATCATCGGCTGGCGCGGCGAACCCCTTATACATGATGAACCTCAGCACCTCTTTCAAGGTGAAATCACCCCTGCGCTGCTCAACACGCTGGATCTTGAAACGCTGGTTATAACCAAGGACATTCAAGATAAAGCATGTTTAGATTGGCTGGAAGCCGTGCGAGGCTTGTTCCGTGAAGGAAAAAGCGCGGCGATGCTGGTACGGAAAGGCGCGTTTACCTATCCAAGAGAAACATGTTTTTCAAATCCGTATACCATGAGGCGCGAAGATGCTGTCCGGTATATTCTTAAATATGCGGATCATGACGCCATTGTCTCCACAACGGGCATGGTATCGCGCGAGTTGTACGCGCTGCGTGTGGAAACAGGGCAGGGACACGAGCGGGACTTTTTAACGGTAGGCTCCATGGGGCATGCCTCCTCCATTGCATTGGGTGTTGCCTTACACACTCGGATTAAAAAAATATATTGTATCGACGGAGATGGAGCGGCGTTAATGCATATGGGTGCTTTGGCGGTTATCGGAGCGCAAAAACCGCCTAATCTCATACATATCCTTATCAACAACGCGGCGCATGATACGGTGGGCGGTATGCCAACCATCGCGGATAAGATTGTCTGGCCTATGGTCGCGCGGGGATGCGGGTATCCGGAAGCGGTTACGGTGGACACATATGACGCGTTGGGAGACGCGCTGCGCCGGGCGAGGGAGTCAAACACCCTATGGTTTATTGAGGTCAAGGTGCGGCTCGGCGCGCGCGACGGCCTCGGAAGGCCATCTGAGCTGCCGATTGAAAACAAAAGGCTTTATATGGAATACTTGCAAAGCGGGATTATATCGGATGAATAGAATAATCGGTTACTTGAAACCGTACACCGGGAAAATGACACAGGGGCTGGTTATTAAATTTGTGGGCACGGTTATGGATTTGGCGCTGCCATGGGTCTTAGCCTATCTTATCGATACCGTCGCACCGCAAGGGAATGTTCCGATGGTCTATTTATGGGGCGTCGTGATGCTTGTTTGCTCATTCTTGGCGGTGCTGGCTAATATCATTGCCAACCGTATGGCCGCAATCGTGGCAAGGGATGCGACCCGTGTCATGCGACATGATTTATTCGATAAAATTATGGGTCTGTCGTTAAACCAGATAGATAAATTTACCATGCCAAGCCTCATCTCACGCTTAACAAGTGATACATATAATATCCATCGTACAATCGGTATGATGCAGCGCATGGGTGTCCGCGCGCCGATACTCCTGTTAGGCGGCGTTACAGTAACGATGATGCTGGATGCCCGTTTAAGTTTAGTGTTGATAGCAACACTGCCGCTCATCACAGTGGCGGTCGTGCTTATCTCCCGTAAGGGGATGCCGCTGTTTACTGCCGTTCAAGAAGCCGGCGACAGGATGGTACGTACGGTACGGGATGGTGTCATGGGTATCCGCGTGATTAAGGCACTGTCAAAGGGCGCGTATGAGGCGGATCGTTTCCGCTTTCATAACGCCGATATGGCAAAGAAGGAAACAAAGGCGTC
>Ga0123354_10013275_pt1 | contig 12778 bp, 6 predicted proteins | sample TergutLab28metaG_2_FD_97872 | JGI IMG/M metagenome (GOLD analysis project Ga0123354, IMG submission 97872) | Labiotermes labralis P4 segment gut microbial communities from Petit-Saut dam, French Guiana - Lab288 P4 | ecosystem: Host-associated > Arthropoda: Insects > Digestive system > Gut ...
CCTGATGATGAGCTTCCCGAAAGCTCGAAACATGTAGAGAATGAATGACGACTACCCATGAAAATAAAGGATAGTCCACAAGTGACATCGTGTTGGTTATTTTTTTAAACAATTACAATGATGTACGGAACAATGAATGTAAAATAGTAATTCATATTATGAAGTATCTGTTTGGCATCAATTTTTGATTCCAAGATATTTAACTTGATAAAAGAGTGTCATGCAATTTGTTATATCAGCATCAATTAAATATTTAAACACTCCATGTGTTAGCTGAAGTTTGCTTATAAAAGTTGTTTATTCATATATTTTAACACAAAGTACATGTAGTTAACTCTAGCTGAACACCCCTGAAGATCGTGATGTTTTGCCACAACGTGTCATATTATTAAGCATTTAATGAATGGGAACCTATAAAGTTATATCTGATGGGTTTATTGAGTGAAATATATCAATAACAGGTACAAAAGTGATTATAATGTCCATAATTTTATACAACCTGTAGGTGACAAACAAACATCCAGAAAGCCAGTCTGTGATTGTTGACATACCTACATGCACAAAATTTGTACAAAATTAGTACAGAGTGGCCGTTCTTACTACATACACCACTTGCTACTCAACTAGACTCGAACAGAATTTGCTAATTCAGGGTGTTTGGATGCACAAGATTTTTAAACAGTTCCTGTATAATAATTATTTTAATAACTTCTGTATATTAATAATAACAATAATACTGTTAATAACTTTAATTCTACCAATACCATACATCCGTGTTGTAATGGTACACTGGAACTGTGTATTTTACCATACAATTGAGAAAGATGTGTGCTAAAGCTGTGTATGTCCTCTAGTATATATAAACATTGGTGCTCCCTAAAGATGGCTGTCAATAATAGCCAAAGCATACAGGAATAGCTCTGTATTCATGGATGATTGCAGTTTGCTGGTAGGAAACTTGTTTATGTATATGAGGGGGTGTTGATACGTCCATAGCCCAACTATGAAGGAAACAAGCTACAGCGACCAAACCCGGGATTTATTCCACATACTTCCCCGAAGCTCAGTACACTTCTTTGCCAGTTGCTCTAACTTTTGCAAGCCACTCAAAAAAAATTCAGAAACTTGTCCGTCCAGCCAGGTTTCGGCAGCAGCAATGACCTCCCCGTCGGACGAAAAATGGCGACCTTTCAATTGTTTTTTAGTCCAGGGAACAGGTGGTAATCCGACGATGGCAGATCCGGAGAATAGGGTGGGTGATCAAGACACTGGAAGCCCAGGTAGGCCAGTTTCTTCTGGGTTGCAAGTGCCTGGTGAACCGGAGCATTGTTGTGCAAGACCAAGATCCCCCTTGGTTACCTTCCCGCGGCATTTTTTCTTCAAAATGTCATTCATTTGCACCAGCAGAGATGAGTAATAATCCGCGTTAATAGTTTGGCCCTTTGGAAGGTAATCAATGAGGAGGATGCCCTTCTTGATCCCAAGATATCGAGGCGAGAACTTTTCCAGCGGATTTTTGCACTCGGAGTTTTTTGGGGCGGGGTGAGCCGCTATGCCGCCACTCCATTGATTGTTGCTTTGTCTCCGGGTCATAGTGATAGAACCAAGTTTCGTTCGTGGTCACCAATCGCGACTGGAAATCATTTGGATCGCGCCGAAAAAATTCCAAAATTTGCTCAGACGACTGGCACCGTTGACGTTTTTGATCGCGTTCAGGCATTTCGGGACCCACTTCTCGGTGAGCTTCCGCATGTCCAAATCTTCTTGAATGATGGACCTAACCCGCTCACGTGAGATACTCAGGTGCTCAGCTATTGATTTAGCCGAAATCCGGCGGTCTTCTAATTGGATCAATAATCTCCGAAGTGGTCACTGTTTTGGGTCGTCCAGGACGAGGCGCATCACAGGTGGAAAAATCACCACGTTTGAACTGGGCCACCCAGTTTTTAACGGTGGCATACGATGGTGCATGTTCCCCGAATGTTTCTGTCAGAATGGCGTGAATTTCCTTCATTGCCTTGCCTTTGCAGGAAAAAAAGAAACTTGATGACAGTTCGCGTCTCCGTGTTGTTGAAATCGCGCGCGTCGCCTGGCATGCTTCCTTTCAGACTCTGTAAGAAGAAAGGATTTGCAATTCGGAACATGAACAGACCCCTCTTTCCAACGACACTATCGATTCCGTCCTACGACATCGGGAAGTAGTTCGGGCTAAGGACTTATCAGCACCCTCTCGTACTAATTGCATGGAAAATATATATTTTTGTATAAAGCAAGTCCGCTGAGAAACAAGACAGGCACCTTACATTCAAATGTAACACTGAGATGCGTGTGTGTGTGTGTGTGTGTGTGTGTGTGTGTGTGTGTGTGTGTGAGACCATTGTTGCGGAGGAACAGCAATAAGTATTGTATATTCTGAGCATGTATTTGTTGCCTTAGGTATCCAGCATGCAATGCGCATGCCCTATATTGTTATCTGTGGCATGTCCGGCTGTACAATATTTTCCCACATTATCTCATAAACGGCACGAATTTCGGGAAATATTCATTGGACATGAAATGTTTGTTTTGATTTTCTGTACAATTTTTGTCTAAAACATTTCTCTTTCCAAGAAGAAATGAGCGAGATATTATTGCAAATGGACATAGGTCTTCATCTAAAGTACTGTGTATTCTTATCAGATGTCAATGAAACTTCGATTTTATCGACCGATTTTCGGAAGAAAAAAAAAGATACTCCTATATCAAATTTCATGAAAATACGTTCAGTGAGAGCCGAGTTGTCCAATAAGGACGGATGGACGGACGGAAGAACGGGCAGACGTGCTAGGTCACTATGCGGGTATAATATTAAGATAGTTGTGGATGAAATGTGTTTTAATATCTTACTATCAGTTTTCTAGTGGTCCATGGGTTATTAGTTGTCAGTCGCTTTTCGCAATATTTGCCGGTTTATTACGCCCTCAAATGTCACATTCCTCTGCTTCATATCCCTCTAAACTTCCTTTTCCCACCGTATTTTGGGTCGTTATCGTCGTTGTTTTCCTCCCAGTGACCTTGCCATTATTCGCTTAGGCCATCTTTTATCATCCACACATTCTAAGTGTCCATACCATTTCAGGGTGGCAACCCATCTAGGTAACAAAAGAATTGCTACATCCCTCACTCAACAGCATAAGCCGGAGAGGGTTTGAATATATGGAAATATTTGAAGTAACACAGGATAGACTGATTCTTGGACTTTTTAATGGTTTTGTAAGTGCACCTAATTATTTGTGAATGTTGGGTTTAAAAGGTATAAGAAAGCATTATCCAAGATTTTGATTGGACCAACTGACAAACAATAAAAAATCTCACTCTAGCTTGCCCAGAAACAGCTCAAGGTTCAAACATAGGACATCCTGGATAATATACAGAGGATGCTAATAGTAGCGCCAAAAAAATTCGGTGCCTCTGCCATGGAATTAGGCAATATATTGGTGTTTATTTAGTTGGTAGGTAGTTGGGCTCAACCATGTGTGTTTGTTTCTGCCAGGAAGAAGTTAATCACATGAGTTATGTAATTTCCAAATGGGGTCAATTGCCAGCATTCCCACAGTTGGGATAATGCAACTCATAATTCAATTGTTGCAGACCGTTTCTCACAGAGCTTTCTTTGAGCTGGTCCATACATTATTATGACAGGCTTATTAATTGTGCACAACTGATGTTTATGTGATTATCCCTGCAGCTGGGTCAAAGTGGAATTCGGTTTATTGCTCTAACACTGTGTGTCACAGAACTCTTTGTGTGCTACAAAACCCTACCTTATATTTTTAGGCATTGTGGTTTTCATATGCCTAGATTTGTGTAATAAGGTTAGCATTCAACGGATTTGAAATTTTCCGTTATAAAGCTTATGGCAGCCAACAATTGCACTCTATCCTGAGCCAGTGGAAACCAGTCCATATCCATGCACCCTGTTTCCTTAAGATATATTGTGACATTATCTTCTATTTATGCCTATGTCTCGCAAGTGGTCGTTACATACTTTGAAGTTTTGATAAAAATATTACTTGGATTTCTTATTGCTAATCTTTGTGCTATATGTATTGCCAATCACATAAACTTAGATTCATCACTCCAACAATGTTAAGTGGAGAGTACACTTTATGAAAAACCTCTTTCTGTAATTGTCTCCACTGTCATGTTAATACCTGTTTTGTAGAACCAAATGTATATTCAGTTAAGTTTTCTCAAATAGCCTCAGTATGAGTTCTTGCTTTAAAGTGGAAAATGAAATTTCACATCAGTAAAAAACAAAAGGTAAATTACAGTTATGGAATAAATTTTCTCTTCAGTACGCACAGTAAGTTTTGTTGTTAGTGCACAGTGAGACAGGAGAGTTAAGATGCTCCTATTCTCAAGCAAGGACAACTAATAAGGTGTACATTAGTCATAAGGTTACGCTTGCCAGAAGAGTCATCTTGTTGTACAACCAACACTCATTTGCCAGACTTCTGGGTGTGTAAACGAGATGCCCCCATATGGAGGTGAAGCTGGTTTTATGAGCTTCATCTTGCACTCTCAGATTCTACTGTGAAAGCAAAAATATTGATTAGGCCTAGGTTATTTACATGGACAGGCGATTCAATAAACTTTTTCTTCCTGTAGGGAGATAATATTATTTTCCATACTGGACAGGGCAATAGATGAACCAGGGCAGTTTAGAGAATCACCCTAGTGAATCTTATGTTTATTGGACTGTGCATCATCTTGATAGTTGAATAAAGATAGACCAACTTGATGTCACTTGCTTTATTATTTGTGTGGTATCCTTATGCAGGCTGAAGCCTGCATAAGGATACCACACCACCCCAGCCGAACCACACTGTAACACCAACACACATCGAACCAGAGCAATACAACCTATGAAATAACTCAACAAACAAGTCGCAAGCTCCTGAGGATGGATGTACTAACATTCGAAACACGTTCAGCATTAAATAATGAAATAAATAAAGCAAGTGACATCAGATTGGTCTATCTTTATTCGACAATCACCCTAGTGTTTTGGGGGGGGGGGGGGTTGTGCTGGTGTGCCTTCCTGACACTTCCTATAAAACGAATTATGTCAAACATGAAGGTATTAATGTGTTTAATTTCTGATCTTTGAGGTGCAATATCAGGCTCTTTTAATTACGTACATCCGCGGCCACTTTAGTGGAGTATGCAGTCTATTGTAAAGAGTGAGAATTTGTTTTTCACTAACAACTAGAATGCCCCATTACATGATTTATGCCATTTCTTTTAACATATGAACCAAAATAGCCCTGACACTTTCATATTTATGTAAGGATAGTAACCATCTATAGCAATTAACTCTTTTTATTTATATATTTAAATCTACACACCTGGTACTGAACAATATGTTAAAGTAGTCAGCACTCATGATTTATATGGGGAGATGACAGGTTTCATTCCTGTCTCAGATGCTGGCTATACTACCTCAGTTTTTGGAGCTTTCTTCAGTGACTCCAGCAAATTACTATGATATTTATTGCCTTTCATAATTCATCACTCCTTACTTTCATTTTACAGCCAATAAATCATTGATAAGCATCTCATTACCTAGTCATGTTCAATATAAATGGTTAATGCAGCAGTGTTAAATAAATCAAAAGCCATAACAAACAACTTGTAAGCTGTTCCCTTCTTTCAATAGAACCTCAAATAATGTCTAGAGACATAGGATATTAAATACCATACTTCTGATATTCTCTTATGCGTCCACAGGTTTTAGTGCCATCATTCCAGGGTTTCCACGCTACTCAGTAGTTGGTGACAGTCGAAATGGTGTGTATAACCTGAGGATTCTCAACGCATCTCTAGATGATGATGCAGAATACCAGTGCCAGGTTGGTCCAGCAAGGTTCCACAAGGCGATCCGGGCGAATGCTCAGCTCAGTGTCATATGTGAGTATGTGTACATTCAGTATAGCAACTATGTTTGTTGATTTAATCTTTTTTTTCTTCATCTTTGGTTTGCCTTTTTTCATATATGTGCATAGATCATTTGACTTTCATTCTGTATAATAATTTCTATTAAAGATTTCCTGCGCATTGTGCTGTAATTAAAAAGCTAGAGAAACTGTCTAACTTCTAACATATTTAGAAAATGTTTGGGATGTATGACACAGTAATATCACATTTGACAGTTTTTTACTTTCACAGACTGCACATATATGATTAATGTTATTAATATCAGTTTGTCAGTGGTAATATCAGCATAGCTAATGTGGTAACTTAAATTTTAAACAACGTTCAGTGAATAGACCTGAATGTTTGTAAAGTGATTATGATTTGACAATCATGCATCTTTTATTAAAGTATGAAGTGTTATTGAGAGCTGTTAAATTGCAACACTCGTGATACTGATATAGTGACATGTCACACATATTGTTAGAAGTGTTATGAAGCATGACACTTTCCAGCTCTTTGGAACCTGAAAATGCCCTTGTCAAGGATTTTTCTTTTTAATTATTGTAACATTCGTAAGTGACAGTCAAACACTTAATGGTCCCATCTCTGGACTATGTTTGGGTGATAAGCACTGTGGGACAATGGAGTTCAAATATGCAGATTAATCTGGGGAGCTAGTGGGCAATTTTGCAGTTACTCCTTTTCCAGATTTGTACTGTTGATCGTCAGGGACAGACTGGCTGACTTCTACAATAGTATTCATGCTCTGCAGCAGCGATTCTATGAACAAGATCCATCCATTTCATATTTAACTGTGAGAAAGTGACATTTTAAAACACATTTCATTGCTGTTATTATACAACTCTTTGTTTCCTGTTTTTTTTTTATATCTATCATTCTTTGCTTTCTTTCATTTTTCTTCCCTTCCTTCCTTTCTTCCTTCTGTTGTCAGGGTAGATATCAATTATGATACCAAGCTTTAGCCCCAGGATCTGCCCTTCTGTCCTCCTACTTTCAGCTTGTGATGGCAGGAAGAAATTTATCACAGCCACAGTTAACAACTAGTTTTGCTTCTTATTTATGAAATGCACCTACCACACTCCTGTTATCATTAGTATAAGCCCATTTACTGACTTTCATGAAAGTCACTTGAGCACATTTGCTTGTCTCTTAAGTGTCCATATCAAATAGCAATGGCTGTATTATTTAAGGATAGTATCAGTATTTCAAATAGTTTCAAATATCACTTTTTACATATTTTTCATACAAATAATAGTAATAAAATCAGATAAAGGCCACGTAAACACTATGATTATACACATAACATAAAACACAAGATGCACATACATGTAAATATAATTAAGAATTAATCAAAACTGAGTCCCTTCCTTTGGTTAAAACATAGGCATGTACACTGCTGTAGGCTGTAATTCGATTTTGCCACTTGTTTTAATACCACTGGAATTACCAAAGATGTGTCGTTTTATGTCTGAGGAGAAAGAGTCCTCAGTGTGTACTTTTGAACCACACAACTGTACTCTGTTTAATGGAATATAAGATGAGAGTTTTACTTAATTCATCTTATAAAGAGTGGGGGGAACCTTATAATCACATACAGAATTAAACCATGCTATAGGCTTATAGGTGTTCTGCTGAAAATTCAAGATTATGAAGGAGTGCATTTATATTCTCATGTCAGAGCATGCCTATTCCAGGTTTCCTCAGGACTTATCCTTTTCCATGCTAGTCACCTCACTGGTTCATGCATTTGATTATAATTGTCAGTGGCAATGGCACTGGACTGTGTTGTCCACCTAGTTCCTACCTCTTTCTGGGCCTGTCATCATTTCATAATAGCTGTGTAATTATATACTGCTTCACATAATGAGCACAATGGATGGCATCAAGAGGAACATATCACAACTTGACTTCTCACATAAAATCTGACCTACTATTTGCAAGCAAATAAATTAAAGAATTCATAAGGTGATGTCATTTACGGTTGCAGCACCTCCGTCCTCAATTGAGATTGTTGATCATGCACCAAACTCCAAGATTGAAATTAGAGAGAACCAGGAGTACCAATTGGAATGTCTAGTGAAGAACTCAAAGCCAGCAGCAAAAATAGTTTGGTACCGAGGCAATGTGGAGTTGAAGTTGGGTGAGTGTGTGGCTGGATTCTAATTTCTTTTAAACAGCCATCCACATGACAGAGTAATTAGCAATTAATGATGAAAATTTCTATTCCATATGCATGTTCCATTTAAAATACCCATTTTATGACCCTTTAATGTAGTTTCAACACATCATGTAATTAACACAAACTAAGCACCAGTCCACAAATACTAATCTCTTTCAATACATGTCATGCAACTGATAATAAAATATGCTATTTTCAAAGTAACAAAAAATGTAATAATGCTGTTGTAAGTGGTAATGATTTGCAAATTGTATGCAGCACATTTGCAAATTGTATGCAGTACATTTGCCTTCCTGCACACAGTCACTGGAAGAGTAACATAAAATTGTACATTTCAGCATATGTTTCTTAATGTTGTTACTTGCATGTTACTTACCACAGCTTATGTCACTACAGGGCTACTGTCTACTGTTTAATCCTTAGCCAGCCTGTCAGTGTGATGAATAATAGTAGTTGTCAGATATTCTGTAGTCAGTGATTAGCACTTTGGATTATTAACCCCATTTACTTCTGAATGTCATAGTCAAACCTGTTAACTTCATTACACTATGCACAAATGAGGTGTTACATACATGCTTATTTGTCAGTAAAGATCAGTGTAAAGACCCTGAGGAACTGAAATTGTGGCTGCCTAAAACTTGAATTGAATTTTGATAATGTTGTAGTGAAATTTATTGCAGGATTTATATACACTGCACTTTTTTTTATCTTTCACAGAAATCTTAATGCATGTCCTTACTATTTCATATTGTTGAGTTCATCTGGGATGCTACATTCCTACACACCTGAAAAACTCAGGTGCTTTCCTGTTGACTTAGTACCAGCACTTGTGTGCTTGTGTATTTTGTGAGGACTGTCACAGCTTTGGAATTGTTGACAGGTTTTATTGGGAATGTGTAATTTTTGTATCAAAAAATTTGTAATTGGAACATTTAAATGTAGTGATAATGTTTAAACATTTTGGTTATAGCCAAATAACTTACTCCAGAATTTTCCTTCGGGAATTCACAGATATCCAACTGGTCAAGGAATTTTATTGTATAAACTCATAAATCCATCAACACTGTGTACAAAGCATCATTGGACCCTTTTCTCTATCTCTGTCAGTTCAGTGTGTTTCACTTATTCACATTCTTCCTTGGCATCCATTTGAATAATATCATCCCATCTGTTTTTTTTTTTGTTTCCCACAGGGTTTTAAATTTGAGCTTTGTAGACAGTGCTTGTTTCTGTTTTGTGTGTTCCTGTCATATCACTGTCACAAGTAAAGAATGCAGAATAAAGGTTTCCAAGAGAGGGAGAGGGAGAGAGATAGAGAGACGGAGAGAAAGAGAGTATTTAATCAACGTCAGTGGGAATGTGCCAGGCCAAAGTAAGGGTTTACAGACAAACATTAAACGGAATTTGTGTGTTTGTCTTCACTCTGAGGCTATAAAATTCCACATTACATGCACTGACCTCTGTGACATAAACTCTAACATTTCTGCAGCCACAGTACAGCTATTTGATGTTGGCCTAAAGAAAACTCACATCCATGCTTATCAGTAAAAATAAAATATTTTCATCACCCTCTTTGTAGTATAGAACAAGTTTCAAAAAAAAAACTGTGATATGAAGATTTCTACTTGTTTATACGGTTTGCAGCTTTGTATTGTATTGTATTGTATGAAAAATGACTTCAATAGAAAATTAAGGTGAGAAGGTATTTTCGAACCAAATTTGCATCAACAATGAAATTAAAAGCAGATTTATATGGTGGATGCTTAATATATTCCGTTCAGAATCTTTTATTTCTGTCTGCCTTCTAGAAATGGAAAGTTGAAAATACGTAAAACTGTGATTTTTTCTTTTTTGCATGGGGTAAAAATTGACACTCCACATTGAGGGAAGAAGAGCGATAGAGAAGGTTTGAGAATTGGATGATGAAGTGTGTGTTTGGGACTAAGAAGAATAAGTGACATAAGGTTGGAGAAAATTACATAATGAGCAGCTCTGTAATTTGTATTCCACACTAAATGTTAGAAGGATAGGCATATGGAGGAGTGTTTAATGACTAGCTCATGAAACACACTTAAGAAAGAACGGGAAAGCATTCAAAATCTTGCTCAGAATACTTGAAGAAAAGTAATTACTTTGGACAGCTAGACAAAGTTGGAAGATTAATAATGACACAGATCTTACAGTAACAGAAGGGAAGATGTGGAATTGATTCCTTTGGCTTGGAATAAACTGCAGTTGTATGGTAAGATGTGGGGAATTTCTTGTCTAGCTAAGGAATTACTAGTCTCTCAAAACAGACTGTACTATGTTGTTAGCTAGTGAGTCTAGTCCGTCATTCAGCTGTCTGTCAGCCAGTCACTCCCTGCATAACCACATTACAAAAGTTTGCTTTCTCTAAAAAGATAAACGTGTGGACACAACAACAGAGGTGAATGAACCATCACGTGCTGGCAGACATGCTAAGCGATACAATGTGCTGAGCCGCATCAAGCTGCAGCCCACATCAGAGGATGACTATGAGGACTACACATGTGAAGCTCGGCATGAGGCTCTGCCCCCTGACATGCCACTCCGCGTCACTGTACAGCTCAGTGTACTGTGTAAGTGAGGTTCATATACACCCTGTTTAAATGCCAGAATAGAAATACAGTATTCTCTAACTACTTTCTCCCCACTTGTAACAAGTTAGCTGTTAATTCAGTAGCTGGTGATACATTACATAACTGTTTTATGCAGAATCTTTAAATTAATTAAGAAGCAATGTACAGGTGGGGCATATTTAGTGTATGCAGCCTTCTATATGCTTTGACCTAACTGATTAATATTTTATTAGATTTGGTTTTATTCAGTTCCATTTTATTTGATAAAATGGGACTACTGATTTGGATTTAAAGCATTCTAAAATAAAATTTGCTTCCTATATTGCCTTCAGATCCACCAGGTGTGCCATATATTGAAGGTTACACAGAAGGAGAAACAATTCGTCGTGGGCAGACTGTGGAGTTAACATGCAAATCTCGCGGTGGAAACCCTCCTGCACAACTCATTTGGTACAAGAATGGTGAACAGATTCGTATGGCATATCGCACAGCAGGGCGGGTGTCAGAGAACACCTATACTTTTACTGCAGATGCTACAGATAACAAGGCGAAGTATCGCTGTGAGGCATCCAACATCATGAGCCGGGGGCCTCTGAAGGCTGAAGTAGAGTTGACTGTCCTATGTAAGTATTCTCCCTCACCCTTTATCATGTCAGTAAAATCAACTTTGCATTGCCCCTAACACGGTCACTATTATGGACAAAGTATTTCTGAAAAATGTGCTGAATTCTGTGACATCAGTGTTTGGTTTAAGAATTTGTTGGGAAAAAGTATTATAAGAAATTGTTGGCTTTACCTGCAAGTTGTGCATTAATTTCAAAGAAGAAATAGATTGTAAGAGGATGTTATTTATGGTAGTTTCTCTTTCCAGCAATTAATCAAACCCCAGCAACTTTCTAAAAGGTTTATCAAACACAGAGTAACAGCCAGGATGTAATGCTTACAGAAGACTTGATTTTCTCACAACAGTGTCAATGAAGATCTGGTTCTTAGGAGATTTACACCATGTTGAGTGGTAACTACTGGTAACCACTTACCATTCAACACAGTGTAACTTCCAAGAAGACTTGGATCTTCATGTTCTGTTTATTTAATTTATTGATTATGATGTTTTGAGCAGCTCTCTTGCAGGCTATTTTCCTATTGCCTCAGATTCTTTTCAGTACTACATACCTATTGCTGTCATCATTGTCGTCATCACCACCACCACCACCACCACATTCGTCCATCCATCCATCCATCCATCCATCTCTCCATCCATACATTCATATATTCATTTTGTTTTTGTGAATAACTTACTACTTGAACACAAATTTGTCTAAATTAAATTTATTGGACATAACTTAAAATCCTGCACCATCGTCATATTTTTATTTCCTGACTTCATTTATTACCATTGTTTATGCAAATTGTTTAGATATGTTTTTCGTCTATTCGTACTCCAAATTTCAATTACATATGGTCAGTGGTTCAGACCAAAAAGCCAAAGAAAAAGATTGTATGACTAGAAATGATTAATAGTAAAAGGTTTCTGCCAAACTCAACTAATTTATCATGATAAGAGTGGCAACATGTTTCGACTCTACTTGGTAATCATCAGGCTTTCACTATGAGCCAACCACTTATAAAACTGCTTACATTCTTGGGATCCCAAACAATGTTTACAGTAACAAGTATAAACAATTCAGTGTTCAATAACCCTATTAACCAATAAAATTCAGAGTGTGTAAAAGTTCATAGTTGTAAACAATAAAACACTTGAAACATGTAGAATGAAATATGCAAGTATCCTGGAAGTGGCATAGATATATCCAACTAGGACTGCCTGCAAAGTGGAATTTTCATCCGAATCACATAAGTAGCATTGAGAAGGCGTATGATATAATCAGTGTGGAGTGAAGTATGTCATCTGTCTTTCAAGCACAACAGGTTGTACAGGGGGATGAAGAAGGCTAAGATGTTTGTCACCATCTCGTGTAAGAAGAATGTAGTCTCAATGTAGAGAAAGTAATCATCAGTA
>Ga0123354_10013277_pt1 | contig 12777 bp, 6 predicted proteins | sample TergutLab28metaG_2_FD_97872 | JGI IMG/M metagenome (GOLD analysis project Ga0123354, IMG submission 97872) | Labiotermes labralis P4 segment gut microbial communities from Petit-Saut dam, French Guiana - Lab288 P4 | ecosystem: Host-associated > Arthropoda: Insects > Digestive system > Gut ...
ACAACATCAATCCTTGCGATTGAGAATAGAAGGGAGAACTTCACTGGAAGTGTCTCCTACATGCCTCTAACACTATCTACACAACGGTTACTAAATGTCTCCGGACAGATTGTAACAAACAAGTAATTCAAATAATAAAAAAAAGAGGCCTGCAGTCCCACACAGCACTACCTCACTCGCACAAAACACAACTGCACTTCTACCTAAATTATTTTTAAGTAGACTACATGGAGTACGGGTCACAAGCAAATGACAGACGGTTCACCCCAGCGTAAACTACTGCCTGGGTCAACTGCAGACTCGTCGGTCAGTACCAGTAGGTATAAAGGTAAAGGTACATCAGTCCCATTACAGGACCGAGGTGCCCAGAGGGTTCCAGGGAGTTTCATGACAACGGCACAGGATGGTGGTAGGTTGTCAGCCTTACGCACCGGCCGCCTTTCCCCCCAGGAAATACTCCTGGTACTCATTTCTGTTGGAGGCTGAGTCGACCCCAGGGCCATAGTGCAATCGGAAGGATTTTATGTCAATGAAAAAATCCACTGACACCAGCTGGAATCGAGCCAGCGACCTTCCGATTTGTAGCACAGCACCTTAACCACTGTGCTACCGCGGTCCCCATCAATAGGTATAGCTCTATGAAACCTTACTGAGCAAGTCGGTGGCTCAAGCGGTAACACTTCCGACGTGTATTCGACAAGTCTGCAGCCCGAACATCTTATGTCCAGACGGGATTGTGTTTTGTCAGCCATTCAAGGCAGGATAGGCCTACCTAGATTACGTCTCGACCACGTCCTTCCAAATCCTTTGCCATTCATTATATAATCTCAGATATTGACAGTGCCATAAAATTAAAAACTGCCTATTGAACAGGAAGCAATGTAATCGCATACATAAAGTAGAAGGGTTTGAACCAAATATAAATTTTGGGGCTATTGTGAATGCGGTAATAAACCATCGCGTTCCATACAATTCGTGGAATTTCTTGACGGCCAGAAGAGCTGCTAACTTCTCAGGAAGGACACTGCAATATGGAGTTAATTACAAATTTTGGGGCCCCTAACAGTTATATATATATATATTGCGTTCCCATTTACTGTGATTTACAAATAAAATATGAAAAAGTCTAATTCGCTCATTTCAGGTTGGCTTTAGTGTGTAATTTTGATGATGTGCATCAGAAGTCATGAACACAAACACAAACACAGAATCATGTCAGTACCCAGTTAAGCCCCACGCCCCCACAATATGGGACAATTCATTTGTAATCTCGGTACTAGGTTAAGGCGAGTGATAAGCTTCAAGTTTTAGCCGCTGTTGTTCATTGCATCACTGGGCTCCTGTGCCGTTAGGAAGATTTGGAGAAGAGAAAAATATCTTGCACCTACCGGTAATCGAACCACGATTCCTCGGCCATCCATCCTCTAACCTATTAATTATACTGACTGACCACATGGCAGAATGAATTAGCAATAATGATAATTGTATTTTTATGTCTCTTAACAAACTTACAAACTCAGTTCATTCGGCGCCAGATATTCGATGGTTGTTTACCAGTTTTTGAATTAGTAGAAATTTGGGGAAGACTTAGGCTGTGTGCCGTCCGCGATTAAAAAAGACACCTGTTAATCACACCTTAACCTTCCTTAGGTTCGTTTCGTTGAAAATCTGCCCATCACAATGTAACCGCTCCGTGTGTATGACGTAGCGAGTGACAAGCGAACAGAAGTGCAGCTTGAACTCAATTCGACTTTCAAGTAGGAACTGACCTCAATGAAAACACGTGTGCGCATATTTACGTGTGATTTATAGGACAATACGCGAATGAAAACGAATTCATAGTTTTTGTTCGGCACTCTAACTACATAATTTCCTTCCTAAAAAAATGTGCTTTGAGATCGTCGTGCTGTGCGTGCGTGCGCGCACGTGTGTTTCCCCTCTCCCCCATCATTCTAACTCCTAAATCGTAACAGTGTAGTCGATACATTGACTAGGCTACGGGACTGGACGTTCTGTGTTCGAATTCCAGCATGAGTAAAATATTTCTCCCATGTTTAAAACGTTCAGACCGGCTCTGGGGCCCACCCAACCTCATATTCAGTGGCTTACTGGGGTTCCTTTCGAGGGAGCAACCTGGTCATGATAGTGACCATTCGGCACCACTTAGTGCTGAGGTTAAAAATGTGTGGAGTCATACCTCTACTTCACACACACACACACACACACACACATATGCCTTTATGGCGTGAAAAGCTCAACTTCACGTTTTTACTTACCAGCTGGCCTCTCTTCTTATCTCTGGGTGTGATGACAATAAATCATAAACCACTCTAACCTGGCATTTTAAGTGTGAAGCTGATATGGATTACATGCAATGTCTACACGTTGCACGTGTTAGTACAATATACCCGTACATTTTAGGTTGACAGAAAAAACAAGGCGAAGATGTGAAGATTTTAGATTATATCCCACAAATTAAAGCATAGAGAATCTCTGCTTACATAGTGATTTCTTCGAGAAATAAAAAAATGCAGTAATGCCAACAGATGTACAAAAGGTAAAGCTGTCTGTCCCGTTACATGCCAAGCAGTAGATGTATAGCTATACCCGCATTCGACCCCGACTCTAGAAAGGGGGTGTGTGGTAAGCTCCACGCTCCGGCCGCTTTACCCACGGAGAGAGACCCAGTACTTATTTTAGAGGAGGCTGGGTGGGCCTCGGTGCCGGTCTAGATAGGTCAAAAATTCTCGCCCCCGCCAGTTTTCGAAACCTAGACCGTCAAAATATAAGCTTCAGTGCAGGAATGTATGCAATAGTAAAGCAGCCTGTGAGTTCTGCTCTGAACAACTCTTCCGGTTATCGGCCTCTTGACCGCATATCCTGACACAGAATCTTTGGTTTTCCTGAGCGCTTCTGGGCCTACCCCAGGACACTACCTCACGACGGCTTCCTTTCACATCCTTTGCAATTGACCATTCTGTATCCTTTGTCACATTTCACTTTACATAGTCTGAAAAATCGAAAGAATCTTTCAATACATCACACAAATATTTTGCAGATGCAAAATGTTCTTATACTCTGATGTTTAAGTAAGCCGAGAAAGGTATTACCAACTGATACACAAGAGAATTGTTTGTAAAGCAGTATTAAAATTTACACTAAAATTACAACAGCTCCAACATGTTTCGGTGTGATCACCAACATGTTAAAACATTTGGTTAAAATACATAATTGTGGCTAATCTGGCGGTTCTGTTCCGAACAGTGCAGCGGTTGATTTGGTTTTAATTCGTCTAACCTTCACGGATGGATCCACAGCACGATAGGAATTGGTGAGTGATTTTTATTCCTGGAAAACTTTTACGTTTCAGTGACGTCACACATTTCGTGAGGAGTTGATCAAGTCTTGACATTAGAGCCATGAAGGGAATCACATGCCAAAAATCCCTCACCACATCCGTATACGCGGGCAAATAAAATGATTAAAGTGTGAAAAAGTTGTGTCAGACTGAAGGTATCCGTTCTCCTTCAAGTGACTCTTAAGAGAATCCCTTAAGGTTTAAAATAAATATCGCCTGGGAATGTACCATGGGCCCTCTACAAGGAAGTAGCAGGCCAGAAGGTCATTAAAGTAGAAAGAGATAATTGGACCTAAGGGAAGTGAGGTACCAAGGCCAGAAGGTCATTAAAGTAGAGAGAGATAATTGGACCTAAAGGAAGTGAGATACCAAGGCCAGAAGGTCGTTAAAGTAGAGAGAGATAATTGGACCTAAGGGAAGTGACGTACCAAGGCCAGAAGGTCGTTAAAGTAGAGAGAGATAATTGGACCTAAGGGAAGTGAAGTACCAAGGCCAGAAGGTCGTTAAAGTAGAGAGAGATAATTGGACCTAAGGGAAGTGAAGTACCAAGGCCAGAAGGTCGTTAAAGTAGAGAGAGATAATTGGACCTAAGGAAAGTGAAGTACCAAGGCCAGAAGGTCATTAAAGTAGAGAGAGATAATTGGACCTAAGGGAAGTGAAGTACCAAGGGAATAGTGGCATAAACGTATTCAGGAGCTTGAATATTTTGACACTATTATTCCGTGCACTTTGAATTAAATGGTTTATTCATGACCCAACAAGTGCACTTACATACGAGGGTGAATCAAAAAGTAAAGGCAATGTTTAAATTACGCGGTAACCGGGACAGAGAGGAGCTGGCGCATTGCGCAGTATTGACAATGCCTGTTGAAGAGTTCAGCCATGTGCAGTACAGCGCTCTGCCTTCAGTCGAGTGGCAGGAACGAGGGCGAAAACATGGACGTTCCTTTGCAAGATTGCACCATCGAAGAATAACGTGACGTAGTGCGGCTTCTTTGGGCAGAAGGAGTGAAACGTGTGGAAATTCACCGTCGTTTGTTGGCTCAGTATGGACAGAGCACCATGAGTCAACGAAAGGTTTATGAGTGGGTGGAAAGGTTTAAATCGGGTCGTACACGTGTTACTGATGAAGGTCGTTCTGGTCGGTCATCAACATCGCGCAGCCGAAAAGCTTCTTCTCCGCAGGAATACAGAAACTAGTTGAACGATATAACAAATGCATTGTGTTGCAAGGGGACTATGTAGAAAAATTTGTAAAATTGCTCATAGTTACTTCTATTAAAGCCGTTAAATGTATTTAGCCTTTACGTTTTGATTATCCCTCGTTTATATACAATCTTACATTGCTCCTACATGTTTCGGCATCACTCACGCCATCCTCAGGCAGCTATAGACCAATATTTTAAACTTACTAAAATATAATAGACTACAATAGCAATACATATTATGTTACAGCATTCTTGCAGCCAGTGTAGGCCATGTGGATTTCACAGACTGCCATTAAAATAATATTGTTGAAAGTATAATACATTAAAACAACAAAAAAATAATATTTATTACGCAGTTTTCATTAAGTATATTTAAAATTTGTATGTTCTATTTTGTATTTTTGTTTTTATACATACATATAATTTATCTTCGATCCTTTATGGATCTTGTCCCAATATGTTGTGTAGTGAGTTCCATGTGAAGGGTGACTGTTACCATTTTAATCACAGTTTGTAAAAACCACACTGTTAACCATAGCTTTAAGAATACCGTATTATAAAATGAATTACTTTTGTAATGGGTTACATTTTCGTAAGCCTTAAATCTTGGTGCAGCGCTGCCTGAGCATGGCTTAAATGACGTCGAAACATGCAGGAGCGACATAGGATTATACATGTGTATATGTATCTATCAAAAATGCTTTTATTGGTGTCGTGAGTGAACAATTTAATTTATTCAGGGCTTTGAACTCCGCAGTTAGTGTGGTTTAATAAAGGATGGGATGGGCAGGGTACAGACCAAACTTGGAGTAGTGGGCAATGCACAAAAATATTTTGGTTGGAAAGAATAAAAGAAAAAAAGTCTGTTTGGCTCACCTACATTTAAGTGAGAATATAATATTAAACTGGAAATTTTAGTCAAGATATAAATTTGTAGACAATGTTCAAGTGATTCATTATAAGAGCCAAAAACGATTTTTATAAACACTTTAAATTTTTGTAGCGTTCAGGATAAAAACAGAAATTCAAGCTCCAATAGCTGTACATAAATAAACAAGTCAAACTGAACCCCCGTGTCCTTGTTGCTAAACGGAGAGCCAAAAAATTTGTGCTGCTTGTTCCATTCCGACAAATAACAGGACTTCTCTTTATCATTCGTAGTGAATTGACAGAATTTACTAAGCAGTGGCGGTGCAAATTCTCTTGAATCCAATTAAAATGCCACTAGGAATATAATTATCTGCTCAAAAGAACATTACATATTCAACAAGCCGCGACGTATGTCCTCTGACCGTCAGGGTTGTGTGCGACTTAAGTAACGTAATTTTTCTCCTTGAAAATGCTGTTAAAAGTAACCAGGTGATAAGTTGGGCAACTTAGCCTCATCAAGAATTCATCTATAATCTGAGCACCAATTCTGAACCCCTCAAATGTGATAAGCAGCGATTTTTATTTCGTACATCAAGGTAGAGAAGACCTTTATATAGCACAAGGAACATCTGAAAACTTCCAAACCCTGCATGAGTCTCAAACCAGCGTTGGGCTATTTTCTTCAGGAAAAATACACTTTATAATAAGCAATTAAAAGATCAGCCGATCCCGGTGCCCGCGCTGTCTCGGGTGTGGTCCTGCAGCCGCTCGCTTTCGGGGATTGCGGGTTCGAATCCCACCGGGGGCATGGATGTTTTTCTGTTGTGAGCGTTTGGTGTTGTCAGGTAGAAGTCTATGCGACGGGCCGATCAATCATCCAGAGGAGTCCTATCGAGTGTCGCGTCACTGAATGTGATCTCGAATCCCTACAATAAGGAGGCCTAGGCCTACTAAGGCCGTCGATCCTTGGAAAAAAACAATTTCAAGAACAAATTTACAGTTAATTAGTTAATAGTACAATTAATAAAGCAATCAAAGGTAAAGCAATCCCATGACAGGCTTGGACAGGCCCTGAGGGTTCCAGAAGGTTGAGGCTCCCAGATTTCAAGACAATCGGCACATGAAGGTGGTAAAGTTGTCAGCCCTACGCACCGGCCGCCTTTACCCCCTGTAAATATTCCTGATACTCATTTATGTTAGAGCCTGGGTCAACCCCAGGGCTATAGTGCAGCCGTAAGGATTACTGCAATAAAAAATTCCAATGACACCATCGGGAATCGAACCCGCGACCTAACGACTTGTAGCGCAGTGCCTCAACCAACTGAACTACGGCGTAAATTGATATCGGAATTAATTACAACTTAATTTTTATGTCTTAAAGCGAGTTTATAAGGATGAAAGAATGTCAGTGAAAACCTTGCCTTGTTGCTTTGTCACTGACCTCCTTTAGGAAATACACGGAATTCCATTTCACAGTATTATGACTGAAATACACTTGGCGCATTTATTGTTAGAACGTACCTGGAAATGAAAGATTTAAGGGGAACCTGGAGCTTATCACTCTACATTTTTCTAACTCCGCCCCACAGTAAATTTTCCTAAGTGCAGTGTTGACCACTATAATATGCACAAATGCCGTTAGAGCTTACATACTGTTCAACTAATTTAATACTGAGTGTGAAGTCCACTAAATCACTATGCAAAGCCGTCCTTTACTCTGATTTGGGAGCACAAGTAAAATACTTTCGACGAACCCCAGTGGGCCGCAAACACAAATTCTGTGGACCACAAGAGATCCGCGAGCCGCGGTTTGAAGATCACTTGTATACCGCATTAAACAGCTGGTCTCTGTGACCCGTACGCTGTACGTTTTCTGTAAACGTAAATATGAAGTGATATTTTTCCATGTCCAGGCCATGAAGCTACGACCCCGCTCCTCGGAACCACATGCAGGTGAGGGGCCTGCTTTATGGCCCTGCCGCTTTATCCTCGGGAAAGAACACCTTTACTGATTGAGTAGGAGGCTGGGTGGGCCCCAGATCTCGTCTGGACGTTAAGGGAGAAGGGAAAATTTCCCGTACTTACCGGATTCAAACCCCGGATAGTCCATCCCTTATTCTGTACCGGCCCCGTTCTCTTTGAAGTACGAATTTAAGTTTTATGTCATACAGATTAACCTAACGCTATAAGACAGAGCCTCGCCCGTCATAGAACAATTAATCTTCTTCCATGACCATGCACTGATAATTATACTCATAATAATCACAACAGTATTTTACACGATAATCAGAATTGTCCAAAATAAACAAACCAGACGATTCATCCCAGAAGGATAAATAATTTAAACTATTTGAACAATTGCACCTGCAGTCGTCCTAGTATTTATTGCAATCCCATCCCTACGCCTGTTAAACTTAATAGATGAAATCCACAACCCAGTGATAACATTAAAAACAGTTGGACACCAATGATACTGAAGTTATGAATGTTAAGACTTTACAAAACTTGAATTCGATTCATTCATAGTGCAACAAGAAGATCATCAAATAAATACATTCCGACTACTAGATAGAGACAACCGAATTGTTCTACCCATAAACTCGCCAACATCGTGCTGTTGAAATGTGAACGAGCCCTTTGCTGGAGAGCCTACACGACAGTTTACAAAATAATTAAACCAAGCAACAAACTAACCAAAGAAGCAACCAAGTATGTCACCAGAAGTATAATATGTTCAGATAAGGTACAGGTAAAGTTCACCCTAGAACATGCCACGAAGGCCCAAAAGTGGGAGAAGACATAGCTGTACTCTTTCTTCAACCTCGGCGCTAGATGGGGTGGTGGTCAACGCCACGCCCCGGCCGCTTTACCTCCGGGAATGACCCGGTACACATTGTATAGGAGGCTGGTTGGGCCCCAGGGCCGGTAGGGGACGGGTGCGGAAAATCTCGCCCCCCACCGGGGTTCGATCCCAGGACCGTCCAGCTTGTAGCGAGTCGCTATACCGACTGAGCTATCTCGGCCCATATACTCTGTCTAAACACAAGTTTTATTTCTCAAACATAACCAGCTACATGTTTCGGCTAATATGTAGCTGCGTGAGGGGTTTGAGATCTTGAACCCTAACAAATATATTGTTATATAATGTACATAAGGCAGATATGCAGCCCTACGAATAGATTTCTTGTAGTGTTGACTCCGCAAATTGTGCAATTGGTGTCTCGGCCTCAGTTTCCATGAGTTTTAAATTAAAGAGCAAAACCCCTTCTTCTTCCACATTCTTACAACTTCAGATGACAGTTTCCTATGTTGTGACATCGTGTATACTTGCAGTTGTATAAAACTGTTTCGGAAGAACGCGCTATTTCCTTCTGCAAGGTCGACAATCCACAAGACCTCCATGTTAGGAATTCCTGTCTTGGAGACTTGACAATGTATTTACGTCTTCATCCTCGCTTTATGATGCGCAGCGCATGATGCTGGGCAAGGTTCGGTCGATCAGGTACCACTTTCACTCCTTCTGGCTAAAGACGTCACGATGTTATGATGTTTATTTTCTACAGTAAGCGACACTGTTGAGAGACACACTGCCTTGTTAGCTTATGTATTGAAAACGTCATGTGAAAGTTTTAGTTGGTGAGGCAATATGCTGGAATTTTGACATTCAATATACGTAAGTATATTGAAAGCTCTCATGTTGATTCTGCACATATATACATATAGGCCTGCATGTGCGTGCGGGCACTCTCTATAACAGGGGTGATCACAATGCAGCTCGCGCAAGACACTGGTGCGGCCCCCGTAAGTTGCCCATAAAAAATAAAATTCAGGTAGTTAAAATGTTCACGGTGTTCATCGTGAACGGTGTGTTGAAAGGTTTTATAAAGAAATAACACTTATAGACAGACAGACAGACAGACAGATACATAGATAGGATAGATATAGATAGATAGGATAGATAGCTAGATAGATATAGATAGGATATATAGATAGATATAGATAGATAGATAGAATAGATAGATATATAGGATAGATAGATATAGATAGATAGATAGATAGATAGATATAAATAGATAGATAGATAGATAGATATAGATAGATAGGATATATAGATAGATATAGATAGATAGGATATATAGATAGATATAGATAGATAGATAGAATAGATAGATACATAGGATAGATAGATATAGATAGATAGATATAAATAGATAGATAGATATAAATAGATAGATAGATATAGATAGATAGATAGGATAGATATATAGATACATAGGATAGATAGATAGATAGATATAGATAGATAGATATAGATAGATGATAGGTAAACGGATGGTAAGATACATAGATTGATAGATAGCTGATTGATAGCTAGATAGATGATATAGATAAATAGACTGCAGACAGATAAATGGCAAGTAAGATAGATATATTCATTATTTGAACCAATTATACATTATGTTACAGCATGATACATATGGTGCTGCATCTGATAATACCAGGTTTCTTGCTGTGAACAGCCCATTTAAAACGGATATTTGTCTCTAACTTAAACTAACCTATTTTTTGCGGAAAAACAGAAATAAGAAGCCTTTGAAGAAGGAAAATTTTTCATGTTGTTAGTGCTTTGGTTGTGCATAAGTTGCCTACAAAGTGCGCCTTCCCAAAACTCACATAGCTGGTCACCTTGAGTTTACATTAATGATACAGGTACATAAACACACACACACACAGACCCTGCTCAATAGAAGTACATCGTGCACGTCATGAAGGCACGTGGTGGAGTGGAACCCTAGCTTTACTCATTCCTAACTTCGGCTGTAGACTGTCAGCTTCAAGACATGTCCGCTTTCCCCAACGGAAAGAGATCGCGGTACCCACTGAACAGGAGGCTGCGTGGGCCTTAGTGACGATCTGCACGCTTTGTAAAGAGACACTGTCAATCTGTTGCCCCTAACCGAAACTGAATGAAGCGTCCTAGTTCGTCCGCCTCCTCCACATTCAGGAGATACCGGCTTCAAATTCTGTTTCCTAAACCAGTTAGTCTGATTTCCTTAATGATTTACTTCAGGCCCTCAAAATAAATATGGGAATAGCACGTCAAATTAAGAGACAGCCAATTCCTTTCACATTCTTCCCAGTTCATTATTCACTACGCACTACACAGTGGAATTCCACTCATCCGGATGCTAGTTATCCGGATCGCCAATTATCCGGATCTGCTTGGCCCTTCAGGTAAACACTGTCTTACTGTAATTGTACTGGGTCTTTTTAGGGCTTAAATTTTCCCCGCAATTGTCAAATACATTTAAGGACTTGCGTATTAATTTTTTATTTGTACATAAATAAATACGTAGCATAAAACAGCCGTGTGTAGAATTTTTTTTTTTCCACTTCAAACTGCCAATTTGGCCTGAGCCCACGCGGTCGTCACCCCGAGAGGGGTGATGGCACTAGATAGAATTAACGGGGGTCCGGCACTTTGTACCTCCCCGTCGGCCGTTTGGGCGGCTGGGTCCCGCAACGATGAACTCTTGTGGGGGTCGTACGTAATGGAGCCACAGAACACGCATCAGTAACTAGTAGAAATATATTCTGAGTACAATTCTCTTAATACAAAATTAAACAAACATAAAACAAACGAATATACAAAACCAGAACAAAGGGCCTTCACAGTGAATCATCTAACACTCGTAGTCTCCTTACGTAACATACGATACGCTAGCCGCGTGTATGAACAGGCCCTTGCCTCAAGCTACTAACAAGTTACCACTACAACGTTACGTAATCTCAGACTACCATGCGACTCATACCACAGAGTCAACTCCATTACAACAGGAACGTTACAAAACGTGCCTGATCACACAAATACTTAGGCCCGTACAACAGAATGACTTGTACACAAATTACATACTAAATTTACATGGAATACAAAGAAAGAAAACGGCCCTTTAGCCTTACTCCTGGCCCCCGGGGCCGACGTCCAGTATGAAATACCCAATGACCGAAACGCGTCATATTTTTGAAATACCAAACCAAAGAGCAAATTTTCAACGCACGTTCATACCAGACCGCCGGTCCCGTTACCAGCGCGAACAATTCAGCGGACTGGATCTTCCCGGCTGGCCAGCCCATCGGTGATGAAGACGAAGAAGTAGTTGTAGAAGTTGCAGTAGTAAGTGTAAGACTCCGAGTCCGGGCTTCAATTACCCCTTAGGTAAAACTCTCTGTAACCGCCCCTAATCCTTTCGCCCACTCACGGCAGCCAATCCCCGGACGATAACCCTAGGATAGTGATGACAGGACACAAAGTTCGCGATGTAAAACTTCTGCATAGGAAAGACCTTTGAGCTGGGCCCCGCGGGCACGGCTCAAGCCTATTTTCAAAGAAAAATCCAATTATCCGGATTTTATGCATATCCGGATGGTGGCCTTTCAGATTAATCCGGATAAGTTGAGATCTACTGTATTACTCGACGCTGTACAACGTCTTGACGGCTATTACAAACAGGTACACCAACCTACTTTATCAAGCAGGTTTCAAAATAAATAAGGAGGTAAACAAAGTTCATCTTATAACCTGTCATGAAGGCACAGAGGCGGAGTAGAGGTATAGCGCTACTCTTTCTTCAACCTCCGCGCTAGATGGGGGGGGGGAGGTGGTCAACGCCACGCCCCGGCCGCTTTACCCTCAGGAATGAGCCGGTACCCACTATATAGGTGGCTGGGGGCGCTTCAGAGCCGGTCTGGACGGGTGTGGAAAATCTCGACACTTTCGGGATTCGATCTCCGGGCTTTCCAGCCAACAGCGAGCTGAAATAAATATCGCGGTAGCACCTCTAATCAAGAGACAGCTCATTTCTTCCACACCCAGTCCAGCAAAGGAATATATTCGCACTATCTCCAGTTTGTTAATTTACGAAATACATAAACACGTCTTCAAAATAATTGCCTACATCTCTCCAGATCTGTCAAATACCATATCAGATTCCTGATGTATGTGTCGTTAGTGTCCTTTATGACTTAAATATCGCCCATCAGCCATGTTACTCTTAGTCATTGTACGCAATTAAATGGCACGATTTCGGAGTGCCCGAAAATGGCATAATGTTGGGATGGTATTTGAAATAGCTTCTTGTGTATGAATATCAAATGTTACGCTATTTGTACTTCACATCGTATTCCTCAAGGAGCCTCTTATTATGATACAACGTACTATAAACTAAACTCCGTGGCCTTAGTCCGCACGCGAACTATACCGACAGAGCGGCCGCCGACGGTCGGCGAAGTTAGTGCCAACTTTTGCGGATAGAGGGGTGTCACGTGGTCAGCGCAACGGGT
>Ga0123354_10013285_pt1 | contig 12774 bp, 9 predicted proteins | sample TergutLab28metaG_2_FD_97872 | JGI IMG/M metagenome (GOLD analysis project Ga0123354, IMG submission 97872) | Labiotermes labralis P4 segment gut microbial communities from Petit-Saut dam, French Guiana - Lab288 P4 | ecosystem: Host-associated > Arthropoda: Insects > Digestive system > Gut ...
GTCCTGCTCTCCTTTTCTTTGTGACCCGTCGTGTCTCGGCGGGACCGAGTTGCTGTGATCTCATTCACAAAGTTGAGTCTAGCACACTCAAGTATAAAAGTTGAGTCAAGGAGACTCAATCTTGCTGAGATGACATGGGTGGTGTGGATGTCGGATCAGGGCACTAGTATGATCCCATGCTGATTGTGACCACATTTGATATCCCTGGCTACAAAGTCGACGCCGTTCTCGGCGAGGTGATGGGGATGACCGTACGAAGCGCCAATATTGGTGCGAATTTCATTGCCGGTTTCAAGTCGATTGGCGGCGGTGAGATCACCGAATATACAAACCTTGTGTACGATTCCCGCAACCAGGTGATGCAACGGATGTGGGAGCAGTGTGCTCAGCGAGGCGGCAACGCCATCGTGGGTATGCGTTTCGACACCGGTGATATCGGAACCTCCTTCTCCGAGGTGTGCGCCTATGGCACTGCCGTCGTCGTCCACCCCATCGGGTCCGAGGAGGATGGCGGTACGCCGCAATCCATCGCCCAGGCGAAGGGACAGCCCGCAGCCGCCCCCGCAGCCCCGACCGGCCAGACGTACCCCACGTCGGGTCAGCCCGGCCAGCCTCCCCAGGGCCAGCCGCCGCAGGGTCAGCCGCCGCAGGGCTACGGACAGCCCACGTACCGCTGACGTCCGCATCTTCCATTGATTCATCGGTGAGCACGTTTCACCGACCCAACGTCCTCCAAAGGGGTAGACATGTCGCAGTCTGATGCCATCGTGGCCGGTGCCTTCACCATCATTCCCGCCGAAGCCGAACTCGTCGAAGCGCTGACAGCCGCGATCAAGCTGGATCAGCTCATCAACGAAGGAGGGGACGTCAATGCCCCCGAGACCGGCTTTCCGGCCTTCCTCGATGTACGCCGCCTGATCGTCACCGAGTACGAAGGGCTCCTGCCCCCGATCTTCGCCGTGGTGACGGACACCGGAACCGGTCCGGCATGGACGATCCGCGGTGAAATCGTCCTGGCGTTGATCCCGGTCAAGCAGGCGGATTCACCCAAGAAGATGGTGTCCGTCCTGGCTTCGTGGGTTCAGGCCTTTACCCCGGAAGGTGCTGCCGGCCTGGTTCAGGCGGCCTACAGTGACACCGCTGATTCCCACGATGACGATTCGGTCCACCTGGTGGCGGAGTTGCCCCTGGATGGGATCGACCTGCATCGCCCCGATTCCATGGTGATGGACGAGTGGTTGGACATGCTGACGGAAACCGCGGAGTCGGTTCTCGACCGGGTCGAGGCCGACGCTGAAGTTGTCTTGTTCGATACAACCGACGAGAACGGCTCGTCCATCGGCGGACACATTGAGGTCTTCAGCGACGATGACGAGGACGCGATCAGTCTCACCAGACAAGCATTATTGGCGGCATTCACCTCGCTGACTCCGCAGAAGAAAGTACGTGAGCGTTTGTCCATCGTCGTCGAGGAGCAGTGCATGTACGACATGTATGAAGACATTCTTTCCACACTGGACGACCCCGACATTTCACTGCCCAGGTAGGCGGTCCCGCGGTTTCAGAACATTCTTCGTGTACGACAAGAGACCGACCCTTGATCGCGTGAGACACTTGAATGTATGGAGTTCACCAGTTCGTACGCGCAGGGATTCGCGAGGGTGGCAGCCAGAGTGTTGCCGATTCGTCTCGCGCGCCCTGACCAGAACGCCCGGGCTATCGCCGAGGATATGGCGTGGCTGGACCGGCAGGGCGTGGTTGTGGGCGTCTATCCCGAACTGTGTGTGACTGGATACTCATGTGGTGATCTGTTCACCCAGCAGGTCTTGCTCGATGCTGCGCAGAACGCCGTTCAGGAGATTGTGGCCGCCTCCGAACATGTGATGTCCCTTGTCATAGTGGGTGCGCCAGTACGTCACCGCGACCGGGTCTACAACTGTGCCGTGGTCATCCACCGGGGGACTGTGCTCGGTGTGGTCCCGAAGGTGCACCTGGCGGGCGGGGCGTTGGATGAGAGGCGCTGGTTCGCTCCCGGTGAAGACTTCGCAGACGACCTGGTCTGGATCGGCCCGCACGGCAGTCACCTGGATCCGGGCCAACTCTTCCAACCCATGACAGGGCTGGTTGTGCACGCAGGGTTCGGGGAGGACCTGTGGACGGCTGTCCCTCCCGCCGGTCAGGCGGTCCTGGCAGGTGCCAGCGTGGTGGCCTGTCTGGCAGCATCGCCAGCCGCCATCGGCCAAGCCGGGCGACGGTTGATGATGGCCCAGGCGGCCTCGGCCCGATATAACTGCGCGTACCTGTGGGCTGGTGCGGGACCGGGGGAGTCCTCCACCGATCAGAGTTGGGACGGCCAGACCTTTGTCTATGAATGCGGCGACCTGCTCGGGCAATCGGAGCGCTTTCCGACCGCTGCGGCGGGCACGATCGTCGACATCGATCTGAGGCGACTGGCCCGTGAACGGGCACACCGGGTCCAGCCCAGTTCCACGCGTCTCGGCACCGTACTGCCAGGCGATCCGGCCCACCAGATCGCCGGCTCCCAGACCCGACTGGTCGTCACCGCTTGTGACCTGCCCGCCGCAGACATCGGCTTGCGGCGCGAGGTGGACCGCTTCCCGTTCCTCCCCCAGGATCCGCACAAATTGGCTGAAGAATGCCGGGAAGCCTACGACATCCAGGTGAATGCCCTGGTCCAGCGGCTGTCGGCCACCGGCAACCCGAAGCCTGTGATCGGGGTGTCGGGGGGGCTGGATTCCACCCAGGCTTTGATCGTGTCGGCCAAGGCGATGGATCTCCTGGGCAGGCCGCGCAGTGACATTCTCGCTTTCACCATGCCTGGGTTCGCCACCTCCGACCGTACCAAGAATTCCGCGCTGGCCCTGATGGAGGCGATGGGAACCACCCATGAGACGGTGGACATCAGACCGGCGGCCAACCAGATGCTGGCCGACCTGGGCCATCCCGTCGCCGACGGCGCGCCGGTCTACGACATCACCTTCGAGAATGTCCAGGCGGGGCTGCGGGCCGACTATCTGTTCCGGCTGGCCAACCAACGCGGCGGCATGGTTATCGGGACCGGCGACCTGTCGGAGTCGGCCCTGGGCTGGTGCACCTACGGGGTAGGCGACCACATCAGCCATTACGGGGTCAATGCCGGGCTGCCCAAGACACTGATTCAGTTCCTGATCCGGTGGGTGATCAGCGAGGGGATCTTCGATCAGAACACCAGCCGCATACTCACCACCATCGTCGACCAGGAGATTTCCCCCGAACTCGTACCGGCTGGAGACAATGCGGCGATGCAATCCACCGAATCGGCGATCGGGCCCTACGCCCTGCACGATTTCTTTCTCTACCATTTTCTGCGCCTGGGGGAGGTGCCCAGCCGGATCGCCTATTTGGCGTGGCACGGGTTCCACGATGCCGCGACCGGTCACTGGCCGACATCCTGGACCATTGATCTGAAGGTAAGCTATGATCTGGCCACGATCAGAAAATGGCTGGCGTTCTTCCTGAAACGGTTCTTCACGTATCAGTACAAGCGCTCGGCCATGCCGGACGGTCCACAAGTGAGCTTGGGGGGTTCACTGAGTCCTCGTGGGGGATATAGGATGCCTTCGGATGTGAGCGCTCAGGCCTGGCTGGCCGAATTGACGAACAACGTACCGGGTGAGGAAAAGTAATGGACGAGAAGGGTTCGACGTTTCAAGTAGATCTGCGGGGAATCGTGGATCTGCTGGCGCGCCATCTCTATTCGGGGCCGAACGTCTATCTGCGCGAACTGTTGCAGAATGGCGTCGACGCGATCACGGCGCGACGAGACCTGGAACCAGACCATCTGGGCCAGATCCGGATTCGCTCCTGGGGTGGGCGCGGGTTGGAGGTCAGTGACACCGGAATCGGGCTGACATCCGCCGAAGCCCGGGAATTGCTGGCCACGGTCGGGCGCTCGTCGAAGCGCGATCTGGATCTCGGTGTGGGCCGCGAGGAATTCCTCGGACAGTTCGGTATCGGGCTGCTCTCGGGGTTCATGGTGGCCGACACGATCGAGCTGGTTTCGCGCTCGGCGCGGGACCTGAACGCTCCTGCGGTCAAGTGGACCGGACACGACGACGGACACTATGACTTAAGCGAGTTGGACCGGTCCACGGACGATCCGGTGGGTTCGGTGGTACGGATTTTACCCCGGCGTGGCATGGAACATTGGATGTTGATCGACACAGTCGTTTCACTCGCGACGGAGTTCGGGTCATTGTTGCCGGTCGAGGTCCTGGTCGAAGTACCGCTGAGCGGCACGGATACCCCGCAGTCACCCGATGAATCTGCCGGGGACCAGCCAACCACTGAGCGACCCGCAGGGACGCCTCAGCCGTACGTGTGGCGCCGGATCTCGGAGCCAGAGCTGCCCTGGGACAAGCCGTATGTCCACAGCCTGGCCCGTCGCGAGGGTCTTGCGCGTTTCTGCGAGGCCACCATGGGATTCACCCCGATGGCGACGATCAACCTGAGTGTTCCCGTCACAGGGCTGACCGGTGTGGCATTCGTCATCCCCGACGCCGTGCCACCCGGTTCTGGTGGCTATCACCGCGTGTACTTGAAGCAGATGCTCCTGGGCAATCGCGTCACCGGGTTGGTTCCAGAGTGGGCCTTCTTCGTGAGGTGCGCCATCAACGCCACCGGACTTGCTCCGACGGCCTCGCGCGAGCAGTTGTACAGCGACGACGCCCTGCTGGCCACCCAGGAAGCCCTGGCTGGGCAGTTGCGCGCCTGGGTCATCGACACCTTGAGCTCCCAGTCCCCGCTCGCCAAGGAGTTCGTCCACACTCATCACCTGGCTTTGCGTTCCCTGTCCCTGACCGACGACATCGTCCTCGACCTGGCCGCGGAAGTGTTGCCCTTCGAGACGACGGAAGGCATCCACACCCTGCGCGAAGTGACCGACAAGCAGGGCGAGGTTATCTACACCGAGTCTTTGGAGGAGTACCGCCGGGTTGGCGCAGTGGCCAGAGCCCAAGGAATTCTGCTTGTCAACGCCGGGTACGTCTACGATGCCGATCTGATGGTGAAACTGGCCACCCGCCCAAAGTGGAAGGTGCGCCCCTTGACGTCCGGCGATATTTCCCAGGCGCTGAACGAGGTCGAACCGGTCCGCGAACTGGAGATCTTCCAGCAAGTGGCGGCCGCCTCAGAAATGCTCGAGGCCCTGGACATCCAACCGGTTGTGCGTTGCTTCGAACCGGAAGGTTTGCCGGCCATGATCCTGCAGGACTCCAATGGTGGCACCGGTCCTCACGGCTCACAGGAACTGATCGACGAGGATGACGTGTGGAGTGAGGTCCTCGAGGAATTCGCCATGCCCAACGAGCGTTCCCGCCAGATCATCTTCAACGACACCAATCCGACGGTGCGCCGCTGGCTCTCCCTTGATCCCAGTACGGCCTTCTTCAAGGCTGGTTTGCAGTCGATGTACGTCTCCGCTGTCTTATTGTCGGGCGAGCCACTGCACTCCCGGGAGGCCGAGATGATGAACGACTCCCTGGAGACATTCTTGAGGTGGGGGTTGCCGTCGAATGGAGGTGGGGATGGGCAGGTCGGTTCCTGAGGCGACCATCGCCATCGGACGGGTGCGTTCGATGCCCTTCGGGCGCTCCCGCGCCGAGGCAGCCGCGCGTCAGGTTCGTCTGATCGAAGCCGAGGGTCCCGACGAGGTCCGGGCGTACGCCCTGGAATCCCTGGTGGAAGCGCTGACATGGTCGGGGGAATCTAGTCAGGCCGTGGTCCCCTTCATCAAGCTGTTGCGCTGGTGGGATGTCCATCCGGAGCATTTCGACGTCGGTGACCAAAATATCTTGTTCTGGGAGTTCGGCTGGATCGTCAACGACCTGTGCCGCAATCCCGATGTGCCGGTGGAACGGGTGGAACGTACCCTCAACGATATGGAGCGAAGGTTTTCCCTTGCCAACAGGGGTATGGAACGAGTCTGGTCCTGCAGGTTGGAGTGGGAGTTGCTCAGGGGAGGCCCGCAACTGGAGAAGACCTTCACTACCTGGCTGACCATGCCGGTCGACGACGAGGACTCCTGCCCCGCTTGTCATCAGGAGCATCACGCCGACTATCTGATCCAGATCGGCGACATGGAAGGCGCGGCGGCGATTCTTCAGGCCGCAGTCGCCTCGGAACTGACCTGCTCGCGTGAACCCGCTTCCATGTTGTCGATGCTGGCCTGGTGTTACGTGGAGATGGGCCGTGAGGAGGAGGCGGAGGCGATCCTGCCCCACACCGTGGCCGAGATGAAGGCGGCGACCTCGCTCAGCGTCCTGGTCGCGTACGCCCGGCTGTTCGAGGTCTTCGCCCGTGGTGATGTGGTGGCCATGGCCCTCGACCTGGTGGACAAGATTGTCGAAGGCTTGGCCACGGCCAGTCCGTACGCCCGGCTGGAGACCTTGCGGCACCTCGTTGCCGGAACCACCTGTCTGGTCGCCCGCGGTCATGGCGCCCAGCTGGTGAAGCAGGCCGAATCCGGGTTGACAGTGGCTGACTCCGCGCCGACGCTGACCGACCCTGCGCCGACGCTGGCTGATCCTGGACCCGTGGTCGCGCAACCAGAGTTGGCGGACGCCGAACCAGGGCCGACGATCGCCGAACTGGCAGCCGATGTGACAGCTCAGGCCTCAGCCCTGACCGAGACTTTCGACCGCCGTCATTCAACGGATGTTCAAGCAGCCAGACTGGCACAGGTGATGGCGACCCAGCCCACTGCCCGGCCGTTGGTGTTCGTCACCAAAGAGATTGTCCCGGTGTCATCTGACGAGTCTGCCGTGCCCGCCGAGACCTTCGAGGAACCCGTCAATACGATGCGGGTCCAGGCCGAGCATGCGTTTCAGGCGGGCGACCACGCTGTGGCCGCGACCTTGTTCCGATTGGCGGCCGCTGAGGCCCAGTCGGATGGATGGCTGGACAGCGCGGGATGGTGCTGGGCCGAAGCCGCCCGGAACTGCCAGGAGATCGGGCAGTTCCGCGAAGCGACCCATGACTATGTCGAAGCCCAGGCGTTGCTGCATGCCTCAGGAGTCACCCTCGAAGAGATCACGCCGATGTTCGTCGCCTGGGCGCCGATGGTCCGCAAGCACGACTACGACACGTTCGTACGCCTGGCTGAAGTCGATTATCCGACGCCCGCCAGGCCTCCCGGTGTGGAGAAGATGGAGGAGATCATGCCCGCCATCTTCGAGGCCAGCCTGCTCGGTTCGCCCCTGCTGAGGCGTTACATCTTGTCACGGGCCTTGTTGAGAGATGCTCTCGCCCGGGTCATGGCCACCTGGGGAGACACCAAGGACAAAGAATTGGCGTTGAAGATGGCCGAGGAGTCCGCGACACGCTTCTCCATCCTGGGGCGTACCGAAGATGCCGCTCACGCGTGGTGGCTGGCCGGAAACGTGGCCGCCCAACTCAGCGACAAAAGCGCGGACACCAATTTCGCGATGGCTGTTCAGGGGTTCGTATCCTCCGGACGCCGCAACAGACGTTTCAGCACCCTGGCCTCGGGAGATTACGCCACCTATCTGAGGTCAGCCGGTCGTACCCTTGAATCCAGTGATAACATCACGTCTTGGGAAGACAAGGATAGCTGATGGGTTACTTCACCAAGCCGGGCTCGAACACCAACTCCGACCTGGCGCCGTTGAGCACGGGTCGGGTCTCAGCCTGCCTGGATTCGCACAACTGGCATTATGAAGTGTCCGACGATGGGGACATCGGCGGTTGGTGGGACGGTTTTTGGTTCGTTTTCTCCTTCCGGGGCAAGAACCGTGAGATCCTGTTCGCCCACGCCGTGTGGAGCCGGGGCGTTCCTTCCACCGAATTCACCGCGGCAGCCCTGCACGCCAACGAGTGGAATGCGGAACATCTGTGGCCCATGCTGAGTGTGCGCGAGCGCGAGGGCGTCATCGCTGTGCTGGCTGACTTCTCGATGGACTACAGTTACGGCCTGACCGACGAACAGCTCGACCTTCACATCAAGTACGCCATCGACACCATCGTGTCGGCCCTGTCATGGATGGACGGCAAGTACCCCGACTACGTGGAGTCCAATCAATAAACCGACTGGCCGATGCTGTCCCAGTGTCTGACTGGCCATGATCAACCACCGGCGATTCTTAGAGCAGTCTGTGATTCAGCCTTGCAGACTAATTCTCAGATACATCGAGGAGGTGGTCACCTGGCGAGAATTTCCCTTTCTGTCAAAGCTCAAGGTGCTGGCCACGGATCCTCTCCCTCTTTCCGGGCCAGCACCTTTTCTTTGTGCTCGATTGAACCGCAGGGAAATTACCGGCCGAGGACCTCAACCACCGCATCGCGGATGACGCCCAGCCCTTCTACAAGGATCTCGTCGGGGATGACCAGCGACGGCATCAATTTGACGACCCCGTTCTTGCGCCCGGCGCGCTCCAGAATCACTCCGTGGTCGAAACACGCCCGGCTGATCTGGGCCGACAGGGCGTCCTCGTGAACATCGATTCCCCAGATCATGCCGAGACCGCGTATGTCAATGCTGTCGTCGAGGGTGGCCACTTCGCGGGTGAGAAAATCCTGCACGATCTGACCGCGTCGCCGCGCTCCGGCCTCGATATCCTGGTCCACGGTGATCTCCACCCCGGCTGTGGCTGCGACCATCGCCAACTGGTTTCCGCGGAAAGTCCCGTTGTGCTCTCCCGGTGACCAGATGTCGAGTTCGGGCTTCATCATCGTCAACGAGAACGGGAAGCCGTACCCTCCGATCGACTTCGACAGGCACACGATGTCGGGATGGATGCCGGCGCGTTCGAAGGACAAGAAGCTGCCAGTACGCGAACAGCCCACCTGAATGTCATCCACAATCAGCAAGATGTCATGCTCATGGGCGATCTTTTCCACTCCTTGGAGATACTCGTTGGAGATCACGTAGACCCCGCCCTCTGCCTGGACGGTTTCGACGACGATGGCCGCTGGCTTGTCGACCCCGGAATGGTCGTCGTCCAAGATGGTGCGCAGATACTCCAGGGCGAAGTCGTCCCCGAATTGGTAGCCAGCCGGAATGTGGGTGACGTTGCCGAGCGGCAGTCCAGCCCCGGCCCGGCTGCCGGTGTCCGAGGTCAGGGACAAAGCACCGAGGGTCATGCCGTGGAAGCAGCCCATCAGGGCGAAGACATTGGTACGTTTGGTCACTTTGCGGGCCAGTTTGAGCGCGGCCTCAACTGCGTTTGTCCCTGTCGGGCCGGGGAATTGCAGTTTATATGTGTAGCCCTTGGGGGTGAGGATGCGAGTTTCCAGGGCTTCGATGAACTCACCCTTAGCCACTGTGTACATGTCGAGGGCATGGATGATGTTGTCGGACTGGAGGTAGTCGATCAGGCGCTGTTTGATGTAGTCGGGATTGTGCCCGTAATTCAGCGCCCCCGCCCCGTTGAAGAAATCGATGAACCGCCGCCCCTCCTGATCATGAAGGATGGAACCTTTGGCGTGTGTGAAAACAGTGGGGAAAGTACGGCAATACGATCGCACTTCGGATTCATACGTCTCAAAAGTCCCTTGATCCATCGAGTGTCCTTCCATGATGTGGCCTGTTCCCCAGGCCCGGTCTCCCGTAAGCCGAGACGATAGTCTACCTCGTGAAGTGTACGGATCCTTGGCTCACGGGGCGGGCACGGGCCGAAGCGGTGGTGTATTTAGGATTAAGAACCTGGATGGGACACAATTGACCCTATGGCAAAAGCACGCACACCCATTTTGAGGGTCGCTCATCTGACGAAGGCGTACGGGGACCATGTCGTCGTCTCGGATTTCTCTCTCGACGTCTGGCCCGGGGACGCCATTGCCTTGACAGGGCGCAATGGCGCGGGGAAATCGACGATCCTGCGCTGCCTGGTCGGGGCTGAGAAGGCCGACGACGGCACGATCGACATTGACGGGCAACCCTTGCGTGAATCCGATCCGAAAGTCCGCGCGGCCATGGCAACCGTCATTGACGACCTCGACTTCTTCCCCGACCTGTCGGTGGTCGAACATCTCGATCTGCTGGCCAGAGCGTACGGATTACCCGATCCGGAGAAGGCTGTGGATGCCATCTTGGGGGAGGTGCTGCTCGTCCCTCAATCCGGCCAGTTGCCAGGAACCTTGTCGTCTGGCCAGCGCCGGCGTCTGGCTTTGGCCACGGCCTTTGTACGCCCGCGCCAGGTCCTCGTCCTGGACGAGCCCGAACAGCGCCTGGATGTGGAGGGCGTGGAGTGGCTGGCCCAGCGCCTGAAAGAAGAGCGCGAACAAGGATTGGCCATTGTCATGGCAAGCCATGAGCCGAAGCTCGTCGAAACCGTGGCCACCAAGACTGTGCATATCGGTGGTGCGCGCAATGAGTAAGAAGCGGAGGACCCCCCAGGGGTTCAAGGCGAAACCGGTGAACCCACCCGCGGCGCCGGCTGGCGACGGCGAGTCCCTCACCGGCATGGACGCTCAGCCGGGCGTCGCGTCGGGGAACAACCAGAAAACCCAAGGCCAGAAGAAACAGGGCCAGAAAGCCCCGGGTTCCCAAGCCTGGGAGCCGAACACTGGTGACCAGGACGTCGCCGACCAGCCAGTCTCAGACCAGACAGTCCAAGACGAGGAAGCCCCCGCGTACGACCTGCCCACCTGGGACCATTCCTTGATCGATGTCACGCCCGAACCGGTGTCGGAGCGCGACTTGCGCAACCTGATCCGCGACTGGCGCCGGGGCCGTGCCACGAGGAGTTTCTTCCAGGTCCTGGCCGACGGGTATGTGGCAGTCTTCGCCACCGTCATGGTTGTCGCCATGCTGGGCGGCGGGGTGTGGCAGGCGCAGGCGACTGCGGCCGGCTGCAACACCAATTCCTGCACAGTTGGCCGTACTCTTTTGCCCTGGGTCGTGATGGGGGCGGCCTTCGCACTGACGGTGACTGCTTCGCGAATGTTCGGACCGGTGGTCGCCTCGGCCGCCGAAGGATTCTGGTTGATGGACGCTCCGATCAGGCGGGGGAGACTGCTGTGGAAGCGCCTGGTCGGCGTGGTCATCGCTGTCGGCGTGATCGCGGCCATCCTGGGTGGCTTGTTGGCTGCTCTGACCGGTTATGGGATCAACGACATCTGGCGCTGGGCGGCTGCCATGGCCGTGGGCGCCGCAGGTCTGACCGCTCTGGCCGCCGCCGAACAGACCTGGGGGCGTACCTGGCTGATTACGACAGTCCAATGGCTCCTCGGAATGGCCGCCGTGGGAGTCCTGTTCGTGATCGTCTCCGTGGCCGCGGACTGGTTCGGCTTGCAGTTGGACCGGATCCCGGGAACCAGTTCGGTGGTCTGGGTCGCGATCGGCGCCGCAGTCCTGCTCATTGTGGCCGGATTCGTGGCCCTGCGGCGTTTGGGAATGATCCACCGCGCGCGACTCGTCTCGGGCGGCTCGTTGATCGCCGGGATGCAGGGAGCGGCCTTCGCCATGGATTTCGCCTTGATGCGCGACATCTTGGTGGAACGCGACTCGATGCGCCGCGGGCAGGTGCGGCCCAAGCGCGGGCGCGGTGTCAAGAGTTCGGCGCTGGTGTGGCGCGAGATCCAGCGGCTGTGGCGCTACCCGAAGAGACTGCTGTTGTTCGTGGTTAGTATTGTCGTCCCGTACGCGGTGGCAGCCCTCGGTTTCCACACCTTCAGCCCGTTCATCTCGTCCTTGGTCCTGCTGATCGCGTTTGTGCCGCTGCTGGGCTCCATGCGAATCATGACCCGCACCAAGGGACTGGCGCGTACGCTTCCGTTGTCCAACCCCCAGATCCGGCAGGCGATGGCCACAGTGCCTGCCATCCTGGCCGTCATCTGGGCATTCGCCACCACCGCTGCCTTCTGGGGCATCAACACCGACACGCATTTCACGAGCCTGACCGGGGCATTCATGCGGGCCCTGTTGACCGCCGTGGCCGGACTGCTCGCCGGCGTGCGCTGGATCAGCGCCAAGTCCGCCAACTATTCCATGCCGATGATGCAGACCGGTTTCGGCGCTCTGCCTCCGGGCCTGATGTTCAACCTGATCCGCGGCATCGACATCGTCGTGCTGATCACCGGACCCATGCTGCTGAGCTGGTCCTTGTGGATTCCAACGATCCTGGCTGTGATCGTGGCCATCGCCCTGTCCGGCTTCTACTCGATGGAGGAGATGCAGGCCCAGCAAGAGCAGATGAAGAAGGAACGCGACAAGTCCCAGGGCCCGGGACCAGGCGCGGGCTCCTCAGGTGGCCTGGCCGGTCTGCTGGGTGGCGCCCGTCCCGCCGCCCAACCGGTTACCAAGCAAAAAATCGCTCCCCCGAGGGGTTACCGTACCCCGCCGGTCACCCGCTGATCCGCCGTTGTTGGCAATATCCCTAGTGGTTCAACCCCTCGATTTGCGCCTATTTACGACTGTGTGACAGAATCATCAGGTTGCTCCGGATGTAGTGAGCGGAGGCAGTGTGCCACCATGGTCTCTGGTAAACTCAACGGTCCCAATCGCTGATTGGAATCCACCCACAAGGAAACAGGGGATGAGTGCGGACTAAAACCCGCGACACGCCCGACCGCGTGGGCCGGAGTACGGAACCGCTCACTGTGGGCGGAGCCAAGCGAAAACCGGGGTTGCCCCCGGTCCAGCAGAGAAGTGAGGAACTGCCGTGGCGGGACAAAAAATCCGCATCAGGCTTCGGGCCTATGACCACGAGGTCATCGACTCGTCGGCGCGCAAGATCGTCGACACGGTGACACGTA
>Ga0123354_10013286_pt1 | contig 12773 bp, 9 predicted proteins | sample TergutLab28metaG_2_FD_97872 | JGI IMG/M metagenome (GOLD analysis project Ga0123354, IMG submission 97872) | Labiotermes labralis P4 segment gut microbial communities from Petit-Saut dam, French Guiana - Lab288 P4 | ecosystem: Host-associated > Arthropoda: Insects > Digestive system > Gut ...
TCATTATTTACTGCTCAACATGTTTCGGGTGTTAATACATCCATCCTCAGGAGCTTGCGACTTATTTGTTGAGTTATTGCATGGGTTGTATTGTTCTGGTAGTGCTTCAGCCTGCATATGGATACCACACCACCACAACGCAACACCAACACACATCGAACCAGAACCATACAACCCATGCAATAACTCATCAAATAAGTCGCAAGCTCCTGAGGATGGATGTATTAACACCCGAAACATGTTGAGCAGTAAATAATGAAATAATAAAGCAAGTGACATCAAGTTGGTCTCTCTTTATTCAATTACTAACTACAGTTCCATAGGAGACCTTGAGGGAGGGATCCTTCACTGGGGAACCCAAAGATATGTTAAGCGAGGCTCAGAAATGGGCGTCTGTTTCTGTAGCGGCCCCACTTTTGGGGAACATGGATGGGAACTTCTTTCTTGGGGCCTTCTTATTTGAGAAATTCTTATGAGGTCTTTGAGAGATACGCAAAATGCCCTGTAGATGAGTATCTCACTCCATAGGGGCCCTGTTGGGGAACCCGGAGGGGGTTTGTTTGCCAGGACTTTTGAGAGAAAAGAAGAAGTACATCTGGGTTCCTTTCTTGGACCCAGATGCCATTAAGATTTTAAGTTTGGGGGCCACCTGGAACTTTTCATGAAGGAACTGGGCTCTCCTGAGTTGATATGAGATTATGGGGCACAAAGGGCCTGCCTATAAGGCCTAGGTGCATCAGAACCGTAAGGGTTTGAACCCAATGTCAATCAATTAATCAACTACAGTTTCAGAGGCACACACAATCTCTCACATGAATAGTATATGCCATATTCATATCAGCCTCAAATTATTTCGTGAAAAATACACATTACATATCTCTGCATATGTGGCAGATGGTATACTTCTTGTCATTCTTGTCACTGTCTGCCACAAACAAGCTACCTGAGGCACTAACAGTAGTTCACCTGCTGAAAGTATCCCCTGCCTCTTATGCAACCTGAAGGTTTATTACTGTGTTTATAAGATGCTCCACTCGTACTTATTCTAAACCATATGAATCAACACCTCATGACTCCTTCTTTGAGCTCAACTTTAACAGCATTCTTTCACCTACATCTCTTCCCTTCAAGTTTCCCACAATATTTTGTATTAACTTGTCATCTATCCCATGCATCCTACAGGCCCCGCCCATCTCAATTTCCTTGAGCTGACAATCCTAATACTATTAGCTGCATAGTAAGGATTACGAATGTCCTCATTACACATTATCTCCAGCCTGTCAGATCCAAATATTCTCCTCAGCATCCTCTTCCAAAACACCTTCCATCCATGCCCTTCCATGTACATGAGAAAGTGCGAGATCCACTTACAAAACCACACAAAACAACAGAAAATCAGAACTGTAAATTACAAACCAGTCTTACTATAAACTTTAACAAACTACCAACATGTTTTAGTTACGATATACAGACACTCCCCAACTTACACAATTGTTAAAAAAACACTCCCCAACTTACACAATTGTTTAAAAAAAAAAGTATAAGAGAAGGGAAACGAAAACATTTTTGAAACTGTGCTGAATTAAGTGCAATGAGACAAAGATGACAGAAGAATACTGCTGGGCGATATCACAGACAGAAAGGCAGTCATGCTGCAGCCAATGACATTCCAGTGTGCTGGAGTTGGACTTCAACTGTATATTCATACAGAGTCAACCACATGTATACTGAGTTCCTACTTGTGCCTGAATTTAAAGAACTACTGCATAAGTCAGGGAGTATCCATACCCATTCTATTTTTAAACTTCAAACACAGCAAATAAGTAGTATATTAAAACTTACTTAAACAGATTTCGTAATGATGTCTCACCCATTTTAACCTTCTTTACAGATGTTATGACATAAGCATGGCCTTGACATAATCCCACATCATTTCTCTTCCCCATCTCACTTGGGTTGGACACCTACAAAACAACATAATTTGAAAGTAAATAAAAATGACAAAGGAGTGTGAGGACAAGGGGACTGCTCCACCATCTGATATCACTACCTTGCATGTCTTCCTATGGGGACATGTGAAAGATTATGTTTACAGGCACTTCATGCAGAGATAACAGAAACAATCTGAAGTGGAGTGAGAAAAATGTTGACCTGTACATAGGCTGAGCTGTGCTATAGGCTTGATGTGACAGGACCACTAGGGGTACCCATGCTATGGTGCAATACTGCACACAACCTTTCTGAGTTAAGGAACATTGTGCAAAAGACCATATACTTCATACTGTTTTGGTTATCATGTAATAATTTTTTTAAAATAGGGACACAACTTTGTGGTCAACCTGTACATTTCAACAGATATGACAATAAATATGGCATCTGTTTTCCTGTAAAATGTGGCTCCTTTATCTCATTTGGGTGGAGGCCATAATCACAAATGAGCACACCCAACTTGCAACACCAAGTCACCTCAGATAGGAAGCAACCTTATCAGTGTAAGAGAGATAATGGCCATATCACTGAGAAGCACAAATAAAAATTGCTATTCAGTCCTTCAGTCGGTGAATATGCTGTCAGTATGGAAAGTGTAACACTTCAGAAATTTAAGTGTTTACGGGTAGTACTTCTGATGGAATATAATTAATTGACATATCATGCCAAGCAAAATTTAATCAAAGTGCAATGGATGGTAAAAAGTCAGTTTTGGATACAATACCACAACAAATATTGGGATTCACGTTGACAGCTGAACTACAGATCTGGGTGTACTTTTTATTGGCAACTCTTTTCAAAAGTGCAATATACGCATTTGATTTAGCTTCAGGAATTTCAGTTGTGAATGAACTCTACAAGGCAGGGTTCTATGACTGGGGAACCATTACCCTGTTTCTGATGTATTTCCCATCTTTGGTCTTTTTCATCATCATCGTATCAAGACCTGATCTGTGGGATGCGCAAGATGGAATTCCTGGTACAGCAAAGTGGTTTGGCTACCGGGTTGCACAGTTACTTGCTTACCCCATCTGGGTTATGTACAGGTAATTCATCGCTTTCTCATGTCATCTTTCAGCAAATTCAATATATACAAGTAATCGTATTAACTTTTCCCATGAGGACAATTTTCCTTGTTTGCATACATACATCCATGGGAACTACAATTATGAAAATGCCACAAATGCTTACACTGAAATATTAGCCTTAAGTTGCTACTGGATAGTTTATAATAAAAGCTTCATCATGAATTAAAACACAAGACATACTCTTCATTATAATGATGGTATATATATGGGCTGCGATTAATATGAGGGAGGGACAAGACATCTGAAGCGAAAGGGTGAGAGACGTGTCATACGACACACCATCACTGGTATTCCCAATTTTGTGGGTCATGTTTTATAAAAGTAAGGATGACTTTGTATTATGTTTAACCTTTTGGCACTGAAATTATTTTTTTAATTTTAGCACACCCTGTATATAAAATGTGAATAATACAGGAACCAAATATGTTAGAATTATGAAACAAACCGCATTTTTAAGAGAAAAAAACGGAGAGTATATACCGTGTTTAAAATATTCAGTACCTATATTTGTTGAATAAATATATAAAATGCAACTTTAGAAGTCAGCAGTGCGGTACGACCACTATAGTTGACATTAGGCGTCAAAAGGTTAAGCACGTTTTTGGTATGGTTCATGACATACATAAGTACATTCACCATCAAGGACAATCTTGTGAATTCTGCCTTTTAATAAAGCAGTGTAATGGTGTTGAAGATAGGGCAAATTTCACATCTTTTCTCAGCTACAGATTTCATCTGAGTTGTGCTTCCTTCACAAAAGACCACAACCAACAATCACATGTGCTGGTTGGTACCTCAGGGAGGCCAGATATTAGGTCCAAGTTGCCCAATCCAACGTGTAAACTGTGCATTTAGGGGGAAAAATGTACATCAGCAGCATGACGACCTGTGGCCTCATCTTCTTGCAAAATTATGCCATTTATGAGGTCCACATTTCAGGGTCTAAAATTAGACAATGGAAAATCCCCAAGCAGTCTGCATCACAGCAGTCCCCATCATAATACAACGTTGTTTCAGTGCCACTTCTTCATAGAAACGTTGATTCTGCTTAGCCCAGATAAAAGTATTTTGAGTCTCTGAGCTAAACCACACTGCACATTTATCAGTCAAGTTTCCAAAAGATCAAAGAATTGGTTCTTACAAATGGGCAGTGACATCCATATTGTTCTGTGGTCTTCCACCGTGTTTAACACAGAGTCAGCTGTTAATTTGTTTTTTCTACAAATTATACAAATTATCCTCAGTTTGAGCTGCTTTATTAAAACAGAAGACAAAGTCTGCTCGTGTTTCTACATACGTTAGGCCACTTCACTGTTTCTTGTGAACCACACGCTTACAACAGGACGCTCCCCAAAACTGGAGTTGTATCCATCGTGAGCATGGCCAATACATGTTACAACATACCAAAAAAGTTATAATTGTTGTAAACAATGCCTGAATTAGTATTCATGATTAAAAAAATACTTCCACAAAACTGGGTTTCCCATCCACAATGTGACATCCCTCTCACCCCTTGTTTCCAGATGTCTCACGTGCCTCTCAAATTAATCAGATGCATCATATGTATGGTCACTACAATGAATATCGTCTCTTGAGTATCTATTTGCGAAAAATTTCTTATCATAAAATATCTGGTCATGCCTTAAGGCCACCCCTGTAGGTCTCTGTGAACTTATAGCTAAATTGAACATACTCAAGACAGAAAAGGCCAGTGTTATTAAACAAGATATGAAGGTTGCTCAGAAAGTAATGCACCACATTTTTTTATTTGGAAACTACTTATTCAGAATGTATGAAATTCACGCACAGTGTAACTGGATGTTTCCTCTACACATGTTATTTTTCCACATGATCTCCATCTACGTCTACAGCCTTATGCCAGCGCGAAACAAGGGCATGTTTCCCTGTACCAGCTCATTTCCTGTTCATGTAGCCACGTCCTCACTGCATGAATCACACTCTCATAATCTTCGAACCTTGTCCCACGCAGTGCATCCTGCAGTGGCACAAAAAGATGAAAATCTGATGGCACCAGATCAGGACTATAGGGGGGATGGGGGAGCTCAGTCCAACCAAATTTGGCAATTGCCTCCTGGGTTTGTAGACTTGTGTGAGGGCAGGCAATGTTGTGCTGAATCAACATGTCTCCTGGATTCCTGTTAGGCCGCACTCGCTGGTAATGCTGTTTCAGTTTTTGGAGGGTTTTGATGTACACATCCGAATTGATTGTCTCATCACCTCTGGCCATCACATCCACCAGAATCATTCCATCTATGTCCCAAAAGACAGTGATCATGACCCTTCCAGCGGAAGGAGTTGTCTTGAACTTCTTTTTTCTTGGCGATTGCGGATGATGCCACTCCACTGTCTGCCTTTTCATCTCCGGCTCATAATGGTGAGACCAGGTTTCGTCACCTGTGACAATCCAGGACAAAAAGGCCGCCCCCTCAGCACCAAAACCTTCCAACAATTTAGAACAGATGGCTTTCCTTCGACGTCTGTGCTCGGTTGTGAGACTTCAAGGAACCCATCTTGCACTTACTTTTGAATATCCCAAAGCGTCAATAATTGCCATTACACTTCCATTGCTGGCTGAAAGCTGTACGGCCAATTGCCGTCTTGTGATGCACCAATCCGCATGAATAATGCCATCGGTGCGCTGCTACATGTCTGGGCTGGTGGATGTGGCAGGACGCCCAGTCCGCGGTCTATCATGCAGCTCTGTTCCTCCACTTCCTGAAGCCTTAACTCTCTGAACCCAGCGTCCAACGGTGCTCCTATCAACTGCACAACTTCCATCATACACAGCACACAACCGTTTGTGAATGTTGCCCACACTTTCTTTCTCCGCCACTAAGAATTCAATTACAGATCATTGTTTGTAATGTGTGTCAGACATAAAAGCCATTTTCACAGACTACTACAGTGGCGCTGTCGGGGGATCGTGTACTTACACACATGTGCGCAATAAATATCAGTGTTGCTACCTCTCAATTTTCACATTGCTATCTTTATTCTGGAATGAGAAAAAAAATGTGAGGCATTACTTTCTGAGCAACCCTCGTATCTTCGCTGTAGCATGGGAGAGTTTAGTACAAATTATTTCTTCATATTTTACAATCTATGATGAAAATCCACCTCTCCAGTTGAATACAGTCAAGTGTCGATCAAAAATTGCTCATTTAAAGCAGGCTAAATACAGAGACATGCAACTTTCAGAAGGGAGTCAGATAATGTAAGAAACTGCACATTAACAACTACTAAGCTAACACCGCACTTGCCCTCCCAAATACAACAGATACACACACATATAGCAATTTAATTCTACAATGAACTGAACAATTCTGAATACTCAATTGATTTACTTTAATGCAAACAGAAATATCTTTCACTTTCAAGGTATGCTAAACAGTTATTCTGGTCATTTGAAGCTCTGCTAAATGAGACAGGGCGTGAAGAAGCACTCCTGATAGCTAGCCAGCCAAGCCAAACAGAGCTGTATTTATTCTTACAACCATTCTTGCAATCAATTCCACAAGCTATCCTTCAACTATACATTATGCTGGCCCATTATCAACAAAACAAACGCATAAGTAAGTACAATTCCACATGGTTTTTGGTACCTTCTACTGAATAAAATATAAATACTAAAAGCACACATTACGTAACACAGTCCAAGGTCATGAAAAGTTTACCACACACAAGTTTAGCAAACAATGAGTCCTTAGAAATATTCTGGGCCAGTTTACTAAGCACATGGTATATTAACCTGTAACAGCAGATAAAAAAAAACACTGTCCCATTAAATGTAACTCTCTTTTCAGATGACATGAAAAACGTCCCACTCAGGTGCATGCATGGTTATGTAAAATGAAAGTAACTCCAACCATCAGCAGCTATGCTGCGAATGAAAAGTCAGGAAATAAAGGTTAAATAAAATGCATTGCAAACTGGTCCACAGCCACTGATATCTTCTGTGATTCCTTTTTTGATCATACATGTGTAACTGAGAACTCCTTCTTAACTAGCCAGAAACAAATGACAACATTTTAATTTTGGTTGGTGCACTTGGTGTCGTTATTCTTTATGATCCTCAATGTTTATTCAAATACTGTACATTAGAGTACTGTTAAATGCTGTGAACAAGTAATATCAAATCAGATATCATAGGACAAGTGAATGGCAAATTAGAAGCGATGGACAGATAGCAGTTATTACCTGTTTTAAGGCCACAGTACTTGTCCAACACAATGTTTTTTACTGAATAGCTGAGCACTTCAATCAAGCATGCATTACGGTTCTTGAACTGCAATGCGTTCGATGTTTTTGGACTCAAAATCATAATTTTTTTTTTACAAAACATTCCTGTTTCATCAGCTGTCAGTTACTGAAACATTTTGAATCGGGCTCATTAATATTAATATTAATGCCCATTCTGCTTTTTCCTGCCAGGTCAGATGCAAGCATTCTGTGTAACAGCCTCTCTCATGCTAGTGGCACACACAACAGTGTCATTTTTATGGTTTGAGAGCCAGAAAATAATGGGAAGAAAGGAGCCATGGAGACCAAAAGTGCCCATAATACTGCAGAATTCACAACCATCAGAGGAAGAAAGAGACCCAAATGAGCCAGAGACCAATGCTGAAGACAGTGGATCAACACCATTTCTTCAACAACGCGGATTTACAAACAGTACATCTGATCACCTCACGAATGGCTCCCCAAGCAATGATGAAACAAACAGTGACAAACAGCCAGCAGACACTGCACACAGCACACACCTACCAGATTATGCAGACATTCCAAAACCCAATACAAATTCACAAGAAATAACAACAGCACAACTGAATGATTCAGCATCACTTCCTGAGAACCCAGCTCCACCTCGACCAGTTTCATCAGAGATTGAGTTACCTAAACGTAAAATCAGACAACAATTAGACGGGATGGAAGAAGATGATGCCCTTGGAAAAAGCGTAGCTTTTCTTTGGTGGTTCTTTTTCCTCTTCTCCCGCATACTGTCTTTGGCTGCCTGTGCAAATTTACAGCCATATGCACTGTTTACAGTGCTTGTACATTACATCATCATCATGGCTCACCTGCTATACCAAACAGGTTTCCCCAGCATTTATAAAGTATTTATTCAATTATGCCTTGGTTACGTGTTCATGTTTTGTTTCATTGAATTCAGATATAGAGTTAAAAATGTGATAGTGTTTTATGCAACTTACTTTTCATTAATGTTACTACAAATCACTGCTATGTCTTTTTCATGGTATATGTTTTCTGAGCGTATGGACGATTTTTGGTACAGCTATACATTTATTCTCATATATAGTAGCTTCATTCTCAGTTGTTTGTGTATGTTTTCGTATCTCAGTATTCTGAAACCTGAAGTAAAAACTGTATACGTCGAAGAATGTTCCTCTCCAGTTAACTAGAAATTTTACTGAAAGAAAATGTATGTGTATACCAACGATTCACTCATAATTAGGGTTACCATACGTCCACCACATAAAAAGTGAACATTTATTTATCCACTATAAAAAGAGGACATAGTGAAAATGGAGGTTAAAAATGACGACATGTATACAGTCGCCATTTTATTAAATAAATCTCCCTTTCAAAAATTCCTCTGCTAGTAGTTCCTTAAATTTCATGGCTATGAAATTCACAGCAAGATGTTCTTTAAGAACACTTGCAACAAGTTCAAGTTGTTCTGAATTTCCATACTGAAATTTTCTGAGAAATTCAAAAGGTTGACTGCTGACCTCATGTTTTTTTTTTTTTTGACTCAGACAACGCTAATGTATTACAATTTTCATTTGTCTAAAAAGTAGTACAAACCCTTTTCTTTTTTTGCACTTTCAGCATCTATACAACATGCAAAAATCTTTAAGAAATAACAAACAGTAGAATTCACATACTTCTACAAATTTAAAAAACCCACCTGGACTTAAATTTTTGGGTCAAAAAATAGGACATATGTGGGGAAAAGAGGATGTATGGTAGCCCTAAATCATAATAATCAGTGCTAACAAAACTACTCTATACTTCAGTAGCAATTTAATCATACAATAAACAAAACTGACAGACAATCATTATGCATCAGATACTTATACCACAACAGTAAATATGCCATGTAATGTAAAGTAAAAGCAAAGTTGTCCCTTTGCACACCAGGAAGGTATACAGTGATACCTCAGCTAACAAAGATAATTCGTTCCGGAATCACATTCGTCAGCCGAAACACACATACAGACGGAAAAGATAAGCTCCTGGAATGGCCTGACCGTTCATGTTTGCTGCTTTATGTTAGCGCGCGCATCCACTAAAACATTCTTTAGCCGAATCCATATTCGTTAGCCGAGTCCGAAAAACAGCGAAAAAATCTTCGTTAGCAGGGTCACTCGTTAGCTGAGTTATCACTGTATATGGCAGTATAGGAATAGCTCCACCATGTTACCCTTGGCACTAGAGAAGGTTAGTGGTCAGCTACATGCTCCAACTGCTTCATCCCCTGCAAAAGAACCCCCCATTATCCACTAAATACGAGGTTTGATAGGGCCCCAGAGCTGGTTTTGAAAGTTTAAGGTCTCTGTTCTTCTGAGGTGTTGTGTTTGCAACACTACAAGAAGGGTGCCTGACATTTCTGGACAGTGTGGTAGTCCCGAAACATCACACATGAATCACCCTGTGAAAAGACACAACAGCCCAGAACAATAGAAACCTCAACTGAACCACTCCAAAAGCCCAAAAACTCACTTATCTGGACACTTCGGTGACAGAAAATCTCTTACCCTTGCCAGAAAGTAAATGATTACTCATTCATCACCACCCATAGCTTAGTCACTATACTGACAGAGCTATCATACAGCTTGAAAAAATTTCATTACAGATTGTGGATAAGGGGTTGTGGATGATGATTCCAATACCAGCCATTACAAGCACTTTCCATGGATTATCTGGCAAAATATTCCACTCTTACTACTCCTAATACATTTTTAATGCCCTGGTTAATTGCAATGAATCGCTATAAAGAAGACATGCCAACAGAGTTTCCCAGCATCAACATTTTCAAATCCCTACCTTCAAAATTTTTAGTGCGACAGCTGTAAGTTTTGAGTTGTGTGATCAATACTGGAACTCCTCAGTATGGGACAAGAGGGCTTAGAAAAACAATGAACTTCTGCTGACACAAATTTACTCTCCACTGACAATCAAAACAAGTAGATGCAGTTCAAAGTCATTCCTGACAAAGCAGTAGGGAGAGACAATTGGATTTATAAAAACACTAATGTAAAATAAATCTGTAACTTCTTTACAGTTAACTCCTTGCACTCTATCTTCAAATATATATATATATATATATATAAGGTATGTGACTTACAGTAATAATTGAACACATGACGGAATGGTCTTTGACTTCTTCCACAAGCTTTTCGAACAGTATGGAGCGCTTGTCTTCTTGCTCATCATAATCATTAGCCTTGAGATCTAAAGTTTCACTCACACCACCTGTGAAATCCACTAACGCATCTGCAAGATGACCATCTGCAAGTGCTTCATATGAACCATGTAATCTGAAGACAGAATATGAATACCTTAAGCAAAAGTTTCAAGAAATGCGAAGTTATTTTGTAACATTATATTCCGAAGCACATTTCCATTCTTATTCCTACGGGCACAAAGAAACTCTAACACAAAACATGGAATTCTGCCACTTTGTATTGCTTTCTGTAATATTCCAATTTAGCAGAGTGAGCAATTCTGCCAATACTGAAAAATTAAAGGTCCGACATCCTCAACAGCCATTTCTGAACCCTTCAAGTGATGGCGGCCAATCTCAGCCCCTGGAACTCTTGCATGCTATGCTGTTGAGTGATCTGTCAGCCCCCATTTCAAGTGCATTAAGCTTCCTCCCTGCACATATAATTCAACAGTGTAACTGTTGTACTTCCTACATTTTTTAATATTTCTCTATTTTGATGTGTTATCAATATTTCGCAATAACCTATCCATACATCCTTGCCTAAAAGCGTAACTAATATTCTTCTAGGATAATATTTATTTAAAAAAAAAAAACCTCAAAAATACACAAAATAGACCAAGTTTAACAGCACATGATATTGTAGGAAGATGATAAAAGAAGCTCTTCAAAATTTCTGTAACAATGGAGAAGAATATTTGTAATTATGTTTGAGAGTGCCATATACATTTATCTGTTTGTATCTAGTAACAAACACAAATATATATATATAAAAAAAAATAAAATTAAAAACAGGGTGAACACCAAATAAAAATTCTTTGTTTCTATGGAGTCAAGAGATTCCAAAAGGACATAAAACTACAATACATAAATACATTTTAAGCTAACATTAGCACATAAGAAAAAATTTATAAGCAAGAAGAATATAGAGAAAATTCCCGGGGACGTGTGACTGTACATACACAACTGTTAACTCATACTGCGTGCAGTAAATAACAAATTACGACTCTCTGCTGGATAAGAAATATCAGAGAACATGAATTTGAAGCAAGATTACAAATGCCAAATTTAATCTTTATACAAAAATTAAAACAAAGAGTCAAAAATAAAGCTACTGGTAGCAGTGAAAGGTCAATACAAAATTCAGAGTAACATGTCGTGGTTTTGTGTGCGTACTGGGCAAACCTGTCAAGATGCATTTCCTCTCATTACAGATTATCACCACTTGTTACGACCATTCAGAATAAAAGATAAAATGATAAAAGGACAGTAAAATAAGCAACTTTTGTAACATTCAACATCTCCACATCACTAGTCTAATACAGAATTTAAACTGGAAATAAAAATTACGTGATTATTTTTTACATACTTCGCATAAGCTTTTTCGACGAAGGGAATCCAAAATTCATTTTGTACGGAGGACTGTGTGCACAGCAGTTCATTATCACAGGTTGGAAGCAAATCATCTATCACCACATCCATCCACTGACCAAACCTCCAAAACCTGAAGTGGAAAATGCCAACATAGTTGTTGTTTTCCGAATCCCATTCTTGCTGTCTATATTCAGGAATTACCTGTAACAGCATACCAAGGCATAAATTTCAAAGTAACACATATTACTGAATATGAAATAATATGAAATAACAGTCTGTCAGTCAGTCACCCAGCACTTTATCACATCAGATTTTAAGCTCAGTTTTAAACTAGCATTTCTGATATCAAAGATTATTTATGCTGTCAGATAACAGGCTTCTACCATGGAGCACCGAGGTCTTCGCTCTTCTTGGATGTTACACAGTGTTTGTTGAGTCATGGATCAAGCATTCCAAGAGCAGCTTTACCCCAGGGTTGAGAGGCTGTCTGAAAACAGCAGTAACTAACTACCAACCAACACTGTGTATCATCCCAGGAGGGCAAAGGCCTCATTATCTATAATCTTAACACAGTCCTTAATACACAGTACTAAAATCATTATCACACATGTCCAAAAGCTATTTTGCTACTTGTGACCTTCATCTGGTGTGCAAAGAAACTGCTTTATATGCTTTCAATTTTGTTAACCTGATGCATTACTTGACATGACACACTAGCAACATTCTTTACACTGAAAAATATATTCTTAACACAGTTAGAAATCTGTGCCTTGCAGCAACAGCTCCCCTCCTCCCAAAACAAAGAATGAATGAATGAATGAATGAATGAATGA
>Ga0123354_10013289_pt1 | contig 12771 bp, 4 predicted proteins | sample TergutLab28metaG_2_FD_97872 | JGI IMG/M metagenome (GOLD analysis project Ga0123354, IMG submission 97872) | Labiotermes labralis P4 segment gut microbial communities from Petit-Saut dam, French Guiana - Lab288 P4 | ecosystem: Host-associated > Arthropoda: Insects > Digestive system > Gut ...
CAGCCAAGTGATGATGTACTGTGCAGGTTTAAGACACACTGCCTCTGACCCTTGGGAGAAGGACAGGAGTAATTGAAACAAAGTGCCAAAAGAAATATTGGGATCTAAGGAGGCTGAAGTACGGACGCAAGAAGGATATTGTGCACATACAAGGAAAACCCACTAAATCTAACAAAGTTTTGATTGAAATGAATATATGTCTGAAGAGATCTTTAGGTACTCAGGAACAAATCAAATGTGTTTTAAATTACTTTCCTTTAAATTACACTGAAACTATGTGGGTTGTATTTTCTGTGCTGTTTCAATAAATGACCTTACACTGCTGAATAAGCATATAAATAGTCAAAAAATGAATCCAACTGTCATCATCATCGATGACGATTAAAAACCTTCTTTACTGCTTACCCAAATGATCTATTTCATGTATCATGAACAGTGTTAAGATAACAAATTATCAATGCAAAAGCATTAAAATTGTGCATAATGTTGTTACCTCAAGCTTGTGTATGCTGGATGACAGCATCTGGCCAGGTCCAGTGTCAATATTCCATTTAACCGAACCCCCATTGGATGGATCCAGTGCTGACAGCCGTCCATCTAGTGTACTCACAAATACCAACCTGCACACATGTTAAGCTCAATAAAGCCTACTGAACATGTAACGAAAGTTCAGCAACAACACCTTTTAAGATTCACATCCCAGAAGATATACAATGTAAGCAGAGACACAAAATACATACACATATATTCAAACAAAATACATATTCATGCAGTTTTCATGATTAAGCACTTGAGTGCAATACATCAATTCTCTAAATAATGATATTTTCTTTAACCAGTTAATCAGGGAAAACACTATGATTAATAATTATATTTGAAATTAAAACTCAACTTGGCTTCCAATTATGCTTATGGTATGTCCTTTTACTAAGCTAATTTATACATTACAATTCTACATATCATACTTCATGGTAGGTTATACAGTCGGCAACCATGTTCACTGGTCTCTCCGTCTGCCCATACTAACTGCTACCAACTCATTAAACTTCACAATTAAAAGGAATAAATAATTATATGTACTACAATTTGTACTAAAACAGAACACAATCTGTGGAAATACAGTCAAAACAGCGCCATAAACGAACAATGGTAAATGATTTTGAATATTACTTACAATTGCCTTGACTTATATCTACATGGAAGTAATTATCTCCATGCAGCAGAGTTCTTCTTCAGAAGCTGATAGCTCCTCAGCAAGTCAAGAAGTTCCCTGCCTGTTATTGGACCCAAGGTTCATCACAGTGTTCATAGTCTGTCACGGGTCCCTATCATAAGCCAGAAAAATCCAGTCCACACCATTCCATCCTATTTCTTTCAGATCCATTTTAGTATTATCCTCCCACCTATGCCTAGGTCTTCCAAGTGCTCTTTCTCTCTTTCAGGCATGCCACATGACCCCCTTTCTATCCTCCTTTTGCTCTTTCTAAAGCTGACATACTTTCCTCAGCCCCTTGTTCTTTTAACACCATCAGTCTACGTAATTGGCTGGAATTCAGAATTAACAATTTCAATGTGTCATCAATACTTATTCGTCTTTCAATAAACAAGATGAAATTGGAAAGACTGGTGGAGAACAGGGATGAGTTGTATGTTCCCAGCAATGCTGTATACGGCACTTATGTTTTTTTATTTATTTTAAAAATTCTTATCCTTTCCATATTTTAATTTTATACCAAGGATGTGTACCAGCAAACAATGGCTGGTGTCAGTAGCGGTACACATACCACAGTCTGACATACCACAAGGTGGCATCCAGGCCAAGACCTCAAGTTTGTTTGCAGACCTCACAAAACAGCAGGGGTTCCGCAATGAAATATGGTAGGGAAGCAATGGTTGGTGGTGTTGTCACTTTCAGCAAGGGTATAATTGAGCAGAAATGGAAGAAAAATGAAGAGGGTAGCAATTCAGACACCCCACCTCTCCCATCCATAATAGCTTAGCATTAAACAGAGCAATGGCAATTTTTGAATATAACCCCAACTTTGAAGGAACTTCCAAAGTGAATGGTGCATCAAGAAATATCTGTGCTTGCTATACTCTGAATAGGTGGAAGAAAGCAGCAGCTCATAGTTTAGTGGAGAACTTAAGAAACCTGGACCCTCCAAGCCAAAATTCCCTCCAAGAAGCACTTCCAAATCACTGCCCCAACCATTGTACACCCCTATGTGATGATCATGCTGAAGATCCTCCTGATCCCCCAGTCCCATCTATCATCATTTTTCCTTCTTCTTCTTCTTAGTACAGATCTGCAACTTGTAGTGCAGAGTTTTGGCCTTCTCAACCATTTCCTTCTATCTTCTCCTATCCTGGACAAAGGTCTTCCAATTTGGCACTTTTAACCTCTATATATCTTTTTTAACATCATCCTCCCAGCGTATCTTTGGTCTCCCCATTGGCCTCTTTGAACTGGGTTTCCGGGTGTGTATTGCTTCGACCATTCTTGTTTCTTGCATTCTTTCGATATGACCGTACCATCCTAGCCTTTGCACTCTGGCGAAGTTTATTATGTTCTTGTGTTTTATTACTTTATCCTATTCCTGATTAGTTTTTATTCTCCAGGATCCATTTTCATGGGTTGGGCCAAATATTTTCCTCAAAATTTTCCTTTCAAAAACCGTAAGTCTATTGGTTATTGTTTCTTTTAATATCCATGTTTCGCATGCATATGTGACTACTGGTCTAATTACTAAGAAGTATAATTTCAGTTCTGCATTTTTAGATAAAAGCTTGCTTGGAAATATCTTTTTATTTGCAAAGAAGGCTTTATTTCCTACAGCAATTCTTTCCTTTATTTCCTTTTCTATTGTATTGTCTGTATTTACTTTGACCCAAGATATTTAAATGATCTAACTTGTTCAGTTTCTCTGTTTTCAAAATTTATGGGTTTTAATTGGTCTTGTGTCCTGGAACATTTAAGATATTTTGTTTTGTGTATATTTACTGATAGGCCATATTTTAGAGATTCATTTTTCAATTTTATGAATGTGTCTATCATTGTTTGTGTTGTTCTAGCAGTTACTAAAATATCATCTGCATAAGCAGTGCATTGCCTTAGTCTGGTGTAGATGCTTCCTCTCAATTCCATTTTTTTTAATATAGAGTCCATGGCAATACTAAAGAGTGTAGCTGATAAGGGGTCTCCCTGTTTTACCCCTGTTTGAACATCAAATTTTCCAGCGAGTTCAATGCTTATTTTTACCATTCCGCTTGTTCCCGACAGTGTTAATGCTATTAATTTTATTAACTTGGATGGAATATTATATTCATTTAAGCTGTCTATTACTTTATTTCTATTGATAGAGTCGAAGGCTTGTAGATAATTGACAAATATGTTATGGAGATCTATATTATATTCATGGCATTTTTCAAATGTTTGATGTATAATAAATATATTGTCTAATGTTGATCTATTCGGTCTAAATCCTGCCTGAACTTCACTCAGTTCAGAGTCCACAATTTTTGACAGTCTGTTGTTCAGAAGAATTGTGAACACCTTGTACGCCATGTTAAGTAACGTGATCGATCTGTAGTTGGAACATATTGCTCGGTCACCTTTTTTGTATAATGGACAAATTATCCCTTGCAGCCATTCTGTAGGTAGTTACTCTTTATTCCAAATTAGTAATATTAATTTGTACATTCTATGTTTTAGTATATATCCTCCATACTTAATTAGTTCCGCAGGAATACTGTCTGTACCTGGGGCTTTATTCTCTTTTAATTTTATTATTATATCACTTAATTCTTTCTAAGTCAGCTGTTCTAGCTCTATTTCATTCTCTTTGAAGCTTTCTTCTTGAGTTTGATCAGCGATCTTCCTACTCATTTTCATGAGATCTGCAATATTGTTTCCATCTATTCAGAACTTCTTGCTTATCTGTTTTCAATGTACCATTTTCATCTTTACAAGCAATATGGGAGGAGAGCTATCGATCTGGAATGTTTGTATGTCCTTAAAAAACTTTGTTTCATTTTGTTTATGTGCTACTTCTATTTGTTTTATCCTATTATTTAACCATTGCTTCTTTTTCTCTTTACAGATCTTATTAGCTTCTTTTCTTGCTTGTGTATATTGTTCTTGGTTTGCTCTGGTTCTTTTTTGTAAGCATTTCTTCGTGGCAATATTTTTCTTTGAGACGGCCTCTTTACATTCTTCATCCCACCACTCTTTTCTTTTCTCGTGTTTTGATAATTTCTTCAGTCGATTCTAATATGGTACTTTTTATATTTTCCCATTCATAATTTACTTCTTTTTGTTCCATTATTTTGGAGGAGCTTTTCATATATCGTCTGTCTATATTGCTTTAATTTTACTGGGTTTCTAATGTTATCCAAATTCTACTTTTTTTTATTCTCTGTATTTCTTCTAGGTGTTACTATGAGCTGTTGTTTTATTATAGTTTTGGCAAGAAAATGGTCAGAATCACAGTTGGGTCCTCTTAGGGTTCATACATCCTGTACTGTTTTTTTCTTGTTTGTGTTTATAAGTATGTGATCAATTTAGTTTACTGCAGTTAAGTCAGGCAAGATCCAGGTTCCTTTATGAATTGTTTTGTGTTGGAATTGAGTACTCATTACTGTCATGTTATTCTCAATTGCAAAGTTACATACCATTTCTCCATTTTGATTTGATATGTCATGTAGTGTGTTCTTTCCTGCTACACTCTCATAGGCTTTCTCCTTGTCTATTTTTGTGTTTAGATCTCCTAAAATCATTACAATATCATGCTTTTGTGCTCTATCATATGTTTTTTGATGATCATCATAAAATTTATCCTTTTCTTCTTCCATCTTCTCTTCAGTCGGGGCGTGAACGTTGATTAGTGTTATGTTATGAAATTTTCCTTTTAGTCCAAGTATACATATTCTTTCAGTTATTGGGGTAAAAGATATAATATTCTTTTCAACTTCTTTTCTCTCCATAAATCCAGTTCCAAGTTGTCCCATCCTTTGTTGGGAACAGCTACAATATAGAGAATACTCATTTTTTTTTATTTGTTCATGCCCTTTCCATCTTATTTCTTGCAATGCAATGATGTGTATTTGGGTACTAAGCATTTGTTCAGCTATTTCATTCATTTTACCTGATATGAGCATTGTCATGATGTTTCATGTGCCAATATTTAACCATAGATTCATGTTCCGTTTAACTCACTTTAGTCTTTGCCCATTTATTCATCTAGCCTTCCTTGATTAAGACTTTTTAGCAGCTAAATTTTTCCGTGGCTAGGTGGCTGGCCTTGCACCCAACCCCCAACCTGGAGGGCCAGGGACTCTTCTGTCAGGGTTAGCATGCCTTAGGTGAGGGGTCCGGTTTTAAGGTACCGGATACTCGCCCTCACCCCTCCCCCCCCACCCTCTTGATGGGTAGGATTTGATGGCCATGGTGAACAACTGTCAACTTGGGTCATTTTTCCTTCTATCCCCACAAAATGTTCTTCAACGCACCTCAATATCCTGGCATCTTTTAGCCAATAGCAGAGGAGAGGGGGGACAAGAACACAAAGGCAAGAAAAATGTTACTCTCCCACTGTTTACATAATGCATTTCTGTTAAAACCCTTTCTTGCATATTTAATAAAGTAACATGTTTGTATCGCTTGTATGTTTTACATAAGAGAGTAGAAATGAATATTCATTTTTCACATCATTTTATAATTATCTGGTAACATACCACCAATTATATCATTCAGCTTTTGGGGAAGAGCAGCTAACTTAAAGAATTTCTCCGGGCGGTGAACTATTAATAACAGCAAGAGCTGGTAGCAATTCAGGCTGTGAGGGACAAGACTCTGCTTTTGTGAAACCAATGGGAACTACTCCAAGTAATGTGTTCTGTATTCACGTCATTTTAAGCTATCTCACTATCTTGCTCTAATAATTATCTGAACAGTTTCTGCTTCTTCTACGGTTTCGTTTAGGGAATGTTCCAGTCATATTGAGACATAATCAATGAGACAAGACTTCCCTCTTATGTTCACACCTATAATTATCAATACCTACCTTTCTGACAAGTGTATCGGTTACACTCATAAAATACTACTCCGACAATTTTCTTTCACTCTTCTGCACACGTTCGAGCTACTTTAGGAAAAGACTTATTGGCTACCGTAACTCGTGCTATAATAACTTCGTTATATTTATTTAACTGCTTTTGAAATCTTCACGTAAAAATTCCCTTCACTGAGCATGTTAGTGTAAAATATATCCATATTTTCCCCGTAGACTTTAATGTTTACGACACACTAACTTCCATTTAGCGAATGTCGGTTATATCATATTTCCGTCATGTATAAATACGCACTAACTTATTCCCTGTAACACGAATACTGAACGCACAAGTATTATATTCTACTTCAGGAACAACCATTACTGACATCCTAGAATACCAATACAACAAACTTACTTGTGTTGTGCTGTCAACTTGTCAGGATCGCAGAATGGAAGGTTACCTATTTCACTTTCATTACTATTGACGGTGAAAATAAACGCTACTACGTAAAGAGCAACAACTTTCGTTAATCTCAGTATGTTACAAAACGCCATGAGATGAACTAAAATAAACACGGTGCCTGTGCGCGTAAGGTCAACATTCCGCTCCACAATACACACCAAACATTGTCAACATCAAAACAATACTCAGGTGATCGAAGTCTTTTTCATTGGCTACGTGTTTGAAGTGACGTGTTCAATCGCGGTAACCAGCGGGACAGCCGAGCAATGTGCAAGAGTTTCGACTGCTTTGTCAGTATTAGTCACAGATTACTTGATACTTTACAACTACGCCAGGCAACATAGTGCTGGCATCTATGAACAAAGTCCCTAGACACAACGCGGCAACTTTACTCAAAACAAACAGTAGTCATAACTAAGTTTTCCAACTTACTTAGTAATTCTCCCGCCGATCACAACACCCAGACTCCCGTACACACACATCACATCGGACTGGCAGATGGTCATGAAAAGTAGGTAGACACATACTCAGAAGCTGGTGAAATTGGCTGACCTATTGCAATGAACTCAAAATTTACCCAGGGAAACAAAAACAAAAAGTCCTAGGCTACACAGCAGTAGTTAAGATTTAAGCCACCTCCACCCACACATAAATCTAGAACATTACAACTTGCTCAGATATACAAGCTTAACAAATTTTTGGTGTTTCAACAAAGAGACAAAAAGGGCAAGTCCAGTGTTGTATGAAATAACAATAACACCTAGCAATAAAACTACAAGTGCTTGTGTGGCAATGTTTAGTATCTCTCAGCTTTTTCTACCCCACATCTTCTTGCAACAACACTGCCTGCAGATTGGGACAAGTGTATCAGCAAACATGTTGGAGTGATGTGAAGAAAAGGAGTTAAATTACAGCACAGAATGGTAACCTACATGTCAGTGCAAAGTGTCTGGATTGTATTTAAGAGGAACTTGGTTCAACACATGGACAAAGCAAAAAAGTTTCTACACAACTTTAAAAGATTCTGACATTGTTACACAGTCATAGGTAACAGTGGATTTCTGGACAATGTCCACTGTCTCATGCCCAAAAAAATGTATAGGCTGGATCCACCTCTAGCTTCAGGTGGAAGACAGAAAAAGAGAGAATCTACTCCAGTGGGCACATCAGATATAGCCTGAAAGGATGGGTATTGTCCAAAAGCTTTTTTGATATTCCTTAGTGCCTCCAGATGAATAAGAGAATATAAACAAATGCTTTCATGCTGTCTTCTCCACGGCATATAAGACTCATTATGTGTTAAGTAGTTCATTCAGTTGATATAGCTGACAAATCACCTGGAACAACTCTTACAGCCGTACAGCTTTTATTCTGTTGTAACACAATGGCATGTCTTTGTCATTAAAAACAAAAAAGAGACACACTTATAAAAATTAAGGAATAATGGGGGTAAGAATATGCAGAAAATATTCTTTAATTATAATTAAAGTTCCTAATTTTTGTCATTTCTGCACGATACATTGGCAAATACATTCTGCTGAAAAACTTGAATAAAATTACAGGTCGACCTGTCTGTCACATCTGAAATGGCACCTTCCTTTGCAGAAGAGAAACCATGTACAACAGACACAAATTCTGGCACTTCAGTGTCCAACATCCACTAACACATGCCACAGAAGTGTCTTACAGACACTAATATCTGCCACAGCAGTGTCCAACAACCACTAACACATGCCACAGCAGTGTCTGACACACTAATATCTGCCACAGCAGTGTGCAACACCCACTAACATATGCCACAGCAGTTTCCGACAGACACTAATATCTGCCAAAGCAGTGTCCAACACCCACTAACATATTCCACAGAAGTGTCTGACAGACACCAATATCTGCCACAGCAGTGTCCAACACCCACTAACATATTCCACAGAAGTGTCTGACAGACACCAATATCTGCCACAGCAGTGTCCAACACCCACTAACAAATGCCACAGCAGTGTCCCACAGACTCTAACATCTGCCACAGTAGCGACCAACACCAACTACCATCTGCCACAGCAGCATCCAACAGACACTAATATCTGCTACAACAGTGACCAGCAGACACTAATATCTGCCACAGCAGTAAACACATTAGTACTGTTTACCAACAACAGTACACACAGTACCAGAAAAATAAAAGCAGTAGTAAATTCCAGTTTAATTTTGGTTTATGTAATTATCCTTCCAATATGAGATCTGAAGTTGGGGCCTTACAATTTCAAAACAACTGTGATACCCACTGGATTATAATACTTGGTACAGTAAAGTTGTCCTTGTACACTCCATGAAGGTATATGGGGGAACAGAGGTATGTTTCCACTCATTCTTAACCTCGGTACTAGAAGGATGTGAAAGGTCAGCTTCAAGGCCCAGTTTGTCCTGGTATCCAGTGAAAAGTAGGCTGGGTAGGCCCCCCAGCTAGTCTGAATACAATGGAGCAAAGAAAAATCTTTTGCTCCTGCTGTGAATCAAAACCATGATTCCATGGTTGGTCACCCCATAGCCTAGTAGCTACACTCAGCACTTAGCAGTGTTAAAAATCTGTGGATATAAGCATGCAAATGCAACTGAACAACCTATGCTACTTAAATAACAACTTGATAAGCCTACTGTACAAAGGGCAATGGACGGTCAGAACACAAATGAATATATCACAACAATAAACCTGTACACTGTTATGATACTACACAATATATACACTATGTGTGCAGCCTAATTAAAAATTACATTCACTTTAAACATATATACATATAAATACAGAATATATTAGCATAGCGTTTTTGTTACTGTAAATCTGAGAGCATTTCCATTTACCTTCTGAACATGAACTGATATATGAACTGATTTACAGACCAAGAATACATTTTAAAAGATTATATTTACAAAAATAAATATAAGTCCTATGAACACAACATGATACTCTGTATAACAAATTTACACATTACATAAATAAAAGATACACATGTTTAAAATTGGAAACCTGCAAGTACATTCCTGCAATTGAATTTAATAATTGTCCAGCAAGATGCAACTTATTCAGTTTATTACATTTCTGTAGGCAGCTCTACATGTTTTGGGTGTTGATACCCATCATCAGGAGCTCGCACAACTGTAATTACAGCTTCCGGTATTGATTAACTGGATCTACTACCATCCACTCTCATTGTTGAGTTGGAACTGAATAAGTCGCATCTTGTTGGACAGTTATTAAATTCGATTCATGAAGCATGGACCCACATATATAAAATACATTCCTGTAACTGTCTGAGACAACATGCAAACAGCCCACGCCAAACCATGGACACTGGTACAAGGAGCTGTGCACACCTTAAAAGACATTACTTCAGCACACATACATCTTGAATGGAATATCTCTTTCCAGCGCACAGGCTAATAAATGTAGGGTAAATAAATAATAATTAAATTCATAACCTTAGTATATTATTACAGCTGAATCTTGACTTAAGGTTTCTTCATTTAAGATTTACATACCATTTGAATTTCTTGTGGTCCTAGCCAAAACCCGCCATAAATACTGTATAATTTTTCTCAATTTAAGGTTTCCTGCATTTATGACATAAACATTCTGTCCCTACACCATTGTGCAGCCTCATTTTAGGGCCTCTCTTTACAGCTTCAGTGACTGGGATGCACGAATAATGTCATGATTATGCGCAATGGACGTGAAGCAATATTAGAAATATTTGCAAACTATCATCACAGTATACCATCAATTCTCATGAGTCGGTGTGTGTGTAATTGATCAAAAAGCCTGTATAGGAAGCAGTTTACATATAATCACAATTCTAAATCAACATTATTACTGGCTGATCACGAATCACGGACATAAGCTGTCTCACATTTGGTGACGGTACGCAGTGACGACAGATATATGGATTCACACGGTGGCTTGTACGTGACACTCTCATTTTAGTTTATTTTTCAAGTTCATTTCTTTTTATGCTCCACAAAATAAACACAAAATAAATATAAAAGTCATGAAGAAAAACATAATGAAATTTAAATTGAGAGACAATATAATGTTTCGGTAACAACAGCAATAATTTTACGTTTCATTGTGACAAAACTCCCAACTTAAGATTTTTTGGATTGTAAGTACAAGCCAAACTCCCAAACAAATCTTAAAGGCAAGTTCTACATTATGCCAATTTCAGCTGCAAGGAAAACAACCTGCACACCTGGGAGGTAGAACACACATCTTCCCAACTAGGAACTTCTCATAAGTACTCAAGTTCTTACGTCAGGAAATGTTGGAATTGTTGTCTTTGGATATTTTGCAATCTGGTTTCTCATCTGACCCATTTCACAGTTCTTAACAATCCAGACAGACTCTATTTCCTCCCCCATTCCCATGGCCCTGATTGGCCACATTCTTTGCAACCCACCAAAGCAACTGAATTTCATCCTCACCCTGATCACTGCAGTGCCAATGTGGACTCTAATTTTTTCACCCTGAAGATGGAGGAAGCACATTCCTCTGACACATCAGTGTCAACCCACATATCTGAACTCAGTATGCTAAAATCTAACCATTTCTTGTTTCCACCATGTATGTTGCATGTCCTCACTACATTTTCTTCCATCACTTTCTCTAACAATACTATGAATTCTTAATATCTTTATCGTCTAATGTTTTCCTTTTCCATTTCACAAAAAAAAAAAAACCTTATGTGTATGGAATAACACAGCAATAGTCCACAAACACATTTATAGGTCCTTGCTACAGTAAATACCTCTTACATTCTTATTTATTTTCTTTACATTAATCAGACACTTGAGAGTTAAACCTGTTAACATGGAGGCACACTCTGCATAACATCACTACTAACACTCTGATTTGAATTCAGAAGCTACTAGATTTTCAAAAGTTAAGTCAACAATTTCACTGTACAAGGGAATATCTCTGTAACGTAAATATCCTATGACTAATTCTTTCTTTAGAATCTAAGAGTTGTTATCTGGTCAAGAAATACCCTACCATGTATGGGTCCTGAAGGTTCTCAGTGAAACCTACCTTGAACCAGCTCAATCCAAGCCATCATCTACATAGCCTATTTCTATTTGATTTTCAATCACAGAATGGTCAATTCATAAGCCTATTTTAGCCTTACAGAAAGAATACAAGCTGATAAACTGCTGAAATATGAATACCATACGTAAGACATGTTACAAGACATATTTGCAACCCGATGGTAGATGGTACTACCATATGTAAGGGTAACTTGCAAGAGATGGTGCTAGAGTCAGTCAGATGCTACACAGGGTAAGCAGATGTGCAATGACACTGGAAACTTTGTGTGAAAAAGAAGTTCAAGTAATGTCTTTTGTTTGGTTTTTATGCAAAACATATTTCCCCCAAAAGAATTCATCTTAAGTTAGCAGCAGCGGTATTCAGTGATGGCACAGTGAGAGTGCTACATGTCAGAAAATGGTGCAGACAATTTTAAGGTTGGAAATCCCATTGTATTTCAAGTTAATAACTAACATAATAACAACAGTCGACACAACTAACTTGGTAGTGCAGACAGTTCAAAAATAGTCCATGGGCATCCACGATAATGATCAGACCAATCAGCCCAGCACATCAAGGATGAATGTGAAAGTAGTAAGTCATAAAGGAACTCATTATGGCCACTGGAGCAACACTTTTGGAGGATGTCAAGTCCACAACAATGACAAAGTGAAAGTAACTCACTGCAGATGGTTCCAAATGCAAGAGTCCGAATTATAACAGAATTTTCAGCTATAGTCAAGATGAGACAAATGCATCTATATCCTCATGGATTGCAATGAAAAATAACAACACTTCATTAAAATGAACAAACTACATTTGACTTCTTAAAGACTTCTTGTTTAATTTTTACGATGCAGGGAACCTTAGAGAACACCCCTACAACATACAGATGAAAACAGTAATACTGTGAGAAAAACAGAAGTTTGAAATTGATTGTTGGACTATTAGACAAAGCTTTCTCACTGCATAGTGTAGACGGCAGTAAAATTGACTGTGAATGATAAAATGGCAAGGATGCAGCAGTAGCCACAATATATACATGATGATACAAAAAGAACATTGTTTAAAAATAACCAACACAATGTCACTTGTGGACTATCCTTTATTTTCATGGGTAGTCGTCATTCACTCTCTACATGTTTCGAGCTTTCGGGAAGCTCATCATCAGGAGATCATTTTCC
>Ga0123354_10013291_pt1 | contig 12769 bp, 7 predicted proteins | sample TergutLab28metaG_2_FD_97872 | JGI IMG/M metagenome (GOLD analysis project Ga0123354, IMG submission 97872) | Labiotermes labralis P4 segment gut microbial communities from Petit-Saut dam, French Guiana - Lab288 P4 | ecosystem: Host-associated > Arthropoda: Insects > Digestive system > Gut ...
GAAACACTCAACAACTGTGTCAATCACTAACACTAGTTTGGCGATAGGGTCGTTCGTTTCTTGCAGTTTGGTTGCCAGTAAGCGCATCTGGGAGCATAGATGTTGAAGGTTAAACATGTTTATGATGGTTCTTAGCGATTCGAAGGTTGAGCTGATGGGTTGCTGGGTGGAGTCTGTTGGTAACTGAGTTGCGGTTTGTGCCCACATTTGCTGTAGGGGGGAGGATGGTTGGGGGATCTTCATTGTGGGTAACTGGGTCTGTTGGTATTGAAATGGAGGATTTTTGGTTTTCACGTCAGGGAGTTTGCGGTGTTGTTGATTGGTTTTTTGAGGAATATGATGCAATTGTTGAAGGTATTGAGGGCAACCGGTATGGTTGGCGGGATGCTCGCCGCCGCAGTTAGTGGATGTTGGAGGGGCGTTGGGTGGTTTGTTGCAGTCCTTCGACGTATGTTGTTTATCACATTTCACACACTTTGGGGGGCGACCACAAAAATTTGAGGAGTGACTAAAAGCTTGACAGTTAAAACATTGTCTAATGGGTCGTGAATTTTGAAATTTTTCCCATCTAATTATGCAGTGGCATAATTTGCAGAGCTGTAATACTTTACGTATCTCAGTTCCTGGTTGGAATGTTATCACGAATATTGGGTACTTATTTATTATTGTACGGGTGAACTTATCTGTTTTGGTGAGTTGAGTCACTTTCACTGTTTGAATGTCGTATGCGGCTAATTCTCCTTGTATGTCCTCTTCTGGGATGTTTGGTGGTATGCCTTTTAGTACCAGGCGGGGTTGAATAGCTTCAGGTAATGGGTATGTATGGTAAGCGAGGTTAGCTGCGCGGATTTCAGTTAGGAGAATGTTATAATCGGAAGAGGATTTCATGTAAAGTAGAAGTCGATTCATTTTGGACTCACTTCAACAGGAGCAGTTAGCTTTTCATTTGCCTTTTTTAGCGTAGATAAGTGATTATTGAGATAGCTGTAGATGACTATGGGTGGTATCCTGGTTGTTTGTGGGTGGGGTGGTGGTAGAGCTCCGTTGTCTTCAGGTCCGGATTCGCTTTCTGAAAGAGCGGCGAATTGATTTGGTGATAGAAAGGAAGTGGTGGCTGCACTTTGAGTGGTAGTAGAGTTGCGTTTCCTCTTCTGCTGCGAGGGAGTTTGAAAATCTTGGAGAGTAGTCCTGGAGTCGGTCATGGTCGTCGTAGTAATTTGTGTGTGGCTGGTAACGTAGATAAGAGTATGTCGGTGCTCACTAGTTAGAGTTGATGTAGATCGTACACTTACGGAGACCGCACTGAACATGAAAGAAAAACACGTCCGTCCGGTTCGGCAGCGCACGAGAGAGTGATGAAGTATGTTTCTTCATAAATATTGTGCATGGAGATAATGGCATTTGAATTATTAAAGTGCTGGGTCCAAGCTGAAGAGTCAGCATTAAATTTCCAGCAAATGTATATTTGTTCTTGTTGTGGCCAGGAAACCAGAGTGGATGTCTTTACAGTCCACTCTTCATGGGGGTGTGGGGGCTGTCTTTGTATGGATAAAGATGGAACATGCCGTGGAACAGTGACATAAGTCAAGTGTATATGTTGGGAATGCATACAACTGCATTGCTACACCTTCTGTACCTCTTCATGTCTTGGTCATTAGCCATAATGATTATGTTCTTTGTACTCTGAAAAAAAAGTGTTGTATGGCACGTGCTCATGTGTCGTATTTTGTTACACGTGATACTCTGTAATATTTCAAATGGACTATGCTGCATATTGTTGTGTTGCATTGTCTGGACAACTGGGGAACTAAGAAACTTTAAGATTGTATGTTTAATGTTTATATACTAGCTGCATGTTATTGTAATGTAGAAAATGTAAGCTGGGTAATTTCATCAGTTGTGTATGACACACATGACGTAATGACCATAAAGTCATTAAATCCTGGAGGTATGAATGAAAACTTCTGCCGTTAGGTTCATAATGTGGAGTTGATTTAATGAGTCTCAAGTTTTGTAGCATTTGGAACGATTTAAATGGCAATTCTTATGTTTTTTACATTCCTTTATATACAGTCACATTTTGTTATAATGGCAAGGAGTGCACAGATTGAAGATTTTATTGTGGGGGCTGTTAACTGATAACTAAATATCAGTAATGGACTTTTAGTTTACATGCTTTTAGTTACCAATTTTAATCGGAGTTTGCACATTGTAGTTAGTTTAATTTTATAGTTACCAAATCACAGGTATGACCTGTACCATTCCTTTTATTGGGTATTTTATGGTAGTTGTGGTGTAAGACTTATTAGTTGAGGGGGAGGACTTTGTTGAACATTTGCACATTTTGTAAAATTGTTGCATATCCAAAATGTCATCTGCTCCCTTTTCTTCTTTTCATAAGCCTTGAGTGTCTTATATCGTACATATCATATATGTCTTTGGAATTAAGTTGTTTGTACAAAGGTTACATAAAATGTGTATTTAAGTGTATTATTTTACAGCTGCGGTCCTTAAATGTGACATATTTGGAAGGTTTGATTTGTACGAATTTAAAGTGTATGTACATATTTGGGACCACATTTATGGGAAATTATAGACTGCATAAGCATAGATGAGTAATTTGAGAATTACAGGCCTGGTTCTGTCAGTTTGAGGAAATTAACACAAAATTGGTTGAATTTTTTTGAGAAAGCTATAAGCAAGTGTCATGTTATTGTAATAGAAGCATATGAAAGAATATGATATGTCACATCTAATGAACAAATGCTGAATAAAATCACAAGCTAAAGATAGGTACTAAATCACTTAAAAGTGTGGCAAAGTTAAGGTACTTATGAACAACACTTGGAAATAAAAATTGCATTTGTGAAGAAATTGAGAGCAGATGAAACCAGGGAATGCCTGCTACTATTCAGTCCAGAAGCTTTTGTCTTCCAGTTTGTTATCAAAAAATATAAGGATAGTACAATACAGAACTATGATTTTGCCTGTTGTTTATGTGGGTGTAGAACTTGGCTTGTCACATTGAGGGAGGAACATAGGCTGAGGGTGTTTGAGAATAGGGTGCTGAGGAGGATATTGGGCCTAAGAGGGATGAGGTAACAGGAGAGTGATGAAGACTGATAATGAAAAGCTTCACGATCTCTACTCCTTACCAAATATTATTCAGGTAATCAAACCAAGAAAACTGGGGTGGCAGGGCATGGGACAGGTATGGAGAATAGGAAAGGTGTAATAAGGGACTTTGGTGGTGCATTCTGGGCAATGGCAGGCATGGAGAATAGGATAGGTGTAATAAGGGGCTTTGGTGGGGCATTCTGAGCAATGGCAGGTAATGGAGAATAGGAGAGGTGTAATAAGGGGCTTTGGTGGGGCATTCTGAGCAGTGGCAGGTATGGAGAATGGGAGAGGTGTAATAAGGGGCTTTGGTGGGGCATTCTGGGCAATGGCAGGCATGGAGAATAGGAGGGGTGTAATAAGGGGCTTCGGTGGGGCATTCTGAGCAAAAGAGACTAGTTTGAAGACCTAGGCATAGATGAGAGAATAATATTAAAATGGAGCTTCAAGAAATAAACTGGGACATGGACTGGATTCATCTGGCTCAGGGCAGGAACAAATGGCAGGCTGTTGTGAACAAAGTAATGAGCCTTTAGTTTCCACAGTATGCAGGGACTTTCTTGACCAGGTGAGGAAATTTCAGCATCTCAAAGACTCAGCTCCGTAGAGTTAGTTAGGGATAAATTACTCCCAGTTGCAGAAGTTTGTTAAACTGTGATGAGTCTGCAGGGTGATTTGAAGGTACATAAAAGTGGTATGTTCAAAATTAATCACATCATTATGTGGAAGTTTTATTTATATGAATATACTGATATAGGATACTGCATTTTGGGGAAGTTTTATGAAGGGATTGCTCTCCATGGAACTGTATTTGAACATCTTTATTTACCTTCTGTTGATAAAAGAGTTATTAAAAATGAACAACTTGGAAGTCACCTAGTGTTTCTGAATGACAGGTAGCATGCATTAAAATATAAGATCTGTCCAAGACTGAACCATATTAACTTCTGGAACTAAACGTACTGGTTTACTTGAGTGGTTCTGAAACTTTGCATTAAACTGAGCCCTCCTTTTATACCCATTTGTTTTATGCCTTTTTGTTTTAATGCCTCTTGCCAATTTATACCACTTCTTAATTTGCACTCTGTCATTTTCAGTTTAACACCCTTTGGCTGGTTCATTTGCATGTATGTAGGTTTTTTTCTTTTTCTTTGGGAATGTCATTTTTTATTCTTTTTGTGAATGCATCTAGGATGTAATATTAGGGATGGGTGTAATGTGTCCTTTATCTTTTCTTGTACCACTGAACAGAATGTTTTATAATTTGAAAAGGTAGAAATGTAGAGTGGGGGATAAATATACTGAAGTTTTCTAACACACTTCATGTAGTACTGTGGACACTTCACAGACCTTTAGATATGCTACATGCTATGCTAGCAGAGACACGTATTTTTGAAAGAAACAAAACCTGAATACAATTGGTCATTCTGAACCACACACCACTGATATGTGACAAGACTGCCACTTGATAGTCTGTCATTTGTTATATTGTGCAGGAGGGAGAGTTTGGTCCACTTCAATTGAATTAGACCCCCAAAATTATTTGTCAGTTTTTATATGGTGCTGGTGTGAGAGTTTGGTCCAGTTCAATTGCATTAGACCATCCATTTTATTAAATATGTTACACTTTAACCACAACAAATTACAAAACTGTATTGGTATTTTTGAGATAATGATAGATTTTACTGAACAAATTGCAACACTTTGTAAATAAACAGATGTGTTAGTTTAAAACAGGTTTATTTCACAGTAATATTCTAAACTTAAATAATGTTTGAAAAATTGGTTTGTTGGCAGTTCATACAAAGCGTATGCCTCTGCTAAGAAAAGGAAACAAATGGAAAAATAATTTGTGAATTTACTAATACTGAAAATCTGGACTATTGTACTTGACACACACACACAAAAAAAAATTATATGACCCATAGTTTGAGAATTCTTGGTTTACTCTGTGTTATTCAGTGAGCATTAGAGATGTGTCTTAGCCAGGGAACAGGTGTCGTGAGGTTTCTGTCTGGTTTTCCTTAATTTCTTCATTGGATGCTAAGATGACTGTTTCGTGGATTTCAGTAACTGTTAATAACCTCTCCAATCACTATGAAAGTGCCTATATAATTTCTGAGGGATTTTTATTGTTTCACTTGGTTCCCTGTTATTTGTAATGAAAGCCACATAACCAGTTTTGTTTTGAAACAAATGCCAGTCAGTTCTTGTATAGCATAACTGCTGTACTTGATATTATTCATTTAGTTTTGGAATACACAATATTGCTTCCATATTACAAGTTTTACACTGCCATGTCTGTTGATAATTGTTCAGAATATCGTGTTACATATGGTGGACTTGAATTAGCGTTCCTAATTTTTCATTCCATATTTTTATGACTTTTCTTCTGTTACAACATTTATTTATTCTTTGTGATCCTTAAAGGGTGCAGATTTAATTGTTACATTCATCTGAATCACAACAGTAAGAAAGGTCAGCAGTTTGCAGTTGTGTGTTTTGTCTTACAGTAAGTAAATGTAGTTGTGGACATAGTGCAGTTTGTGATTCACTTGTTTTTATTTTCAAAAGAACATTTGCTTTAAACTGTTATGTATTAGTGAATAGTTTAATATTTTGTTATTAATTTATAGTTTATGTTAGGATGTGGAATGTACAGTTTATGCAATGAGGTAATACTGCATTTTCTATTGTAGCAACATGAATTTTCCTCATTACATTCTGGTAAATCTAAAAGTGACAAGTCATTAAAACAGGACCTTTGCTATATTTAGTGTGCATGCATGTATATATTTGTCTTTTAATTGCATACTGCTTGGTGCATCATTTATGTGAATATATGACCAAATTTGTGAGGGTGTCACGTAACCCCATGCTGGTTGTTTTATTCTTCATCGTGTATTGTTTTAAGCATTTACTTCTCTCAGGTTTTTTTAGTGATAAATATAATGTTTAAATGTGTTAACTGAAGAATAAAAAACCAACTAGATGCCACTTATTTTATTGTACTTCTTGTAGGCTCAACATGATTCGGGCATTACTATGCCCATCATCAGGAGCTCGCGACTATGATGTTGATTACCACATTGGTCGTTTCGTTCTTGGTTTGCTGTATGTTGGAGGTTAGGTGCAGTTAGGCTGGAGTAGTGTCTGGGCTGCAGCATGCAGCCCGGACACTCCTCCAGTGAGCTCCTGATGATGGGCGTAATAATGCCCGAAGCATGTTGAGCCTATAAGAAGTACAATAAAATAATAAGTGGCATCTAGTTGGTTTTTTATTCTTCAGTTATCACAATGATACACAGTCCAATAAACATCAGTTTTACTGTGTATTTGCAAACACTTAACATACAGTGAAAGCTTATTATCATATCCATCCATTGTCTAGAGAACTGGAAGTTTAGCTGTGATTTAAATATCCCTTGTGTCAGTGCAGATCTCAAATGACATTGAAACTTCACTGGCTATCTGTCTTGTTGGCTTGGTGTTCTACTACACTATGTTCTTATATGTACTTTGGTGTGTACTGATTGCTTATGCTTGCAGTGATACATATCACTGCGCGATGCTCAAATAAAGATTTGATAATAGTGCAACAATTTTTCATACAGGCTATGGCTTGATATTGTCAGAACCAGATTATTTGCGATTGTGAGTTTTTTGCAGTGGTGTAACTGAGAATTCTCTTTTTCTGGGTCATGATGCTGGGTCAATGGGCAGTTGGATCCTAGTGTTTTGAGGCAATGTAGACTTCTCATATTCTATAGTCAAACTGTCCTAAACTTGCTAGCCGTTGGTAGAGAGGTGAATAGAGAAGCTGGTAAGTGGGGAAGCACTATGCACACTATGCCAAACATTTTCTTTCAATTAAAAAAACTGGGATAGAATATTATATTGCAGGAGAAGCTGATTCATTTTTATTTAAAACCAAATGAAATTCTAACAAAAGAGAAAACTTACTTTTTATTCTAGGATTTCCTGGATTTTAATGTCACTGGTGGTCTCTGATTTTGCCACCAATTATCAAATGGCATTTCCTGTAATCTGTTTGAACTGACAGGCTTGAGCAACTTTAATCAACTGTGAGCAAAGTCCATGTGCCTTTATCACCTACACTATTTTAACTTCCAGGCATGTTACTGTATGATCATACAGTAATGGTGTGAGTGCTGTGTGAAGGTAACTGTACTGGAAAGGTTGAATTTTTTAATTTTGGTACTGATAGGCGATGTGAAAAAATTGTGGGAATACAGTTTTTACTTTCTGATTTGAATTTAATGTATGAGAGAAAGCTCTTTTTAAATTCTTATGTTTCTGTTGTTTATAAATTGTAATTGATGTAATGATGAAATAAGTAAATGGAAGGCTAACTGGTTTGGTCACATTTTGCATAGAAACAGCCTTCTACAACAGGCTATTAAAGGAAAGATAAAAGGGGGGGGATAGAAGTGAAAGGAAGATGAGGAAGAAGATGTAGGAAGCTACTGGATGACCTTAAGGAAAGGAGAGGATACTCATTTGAAGGAGGGAGCTCTAGATTGCACTATATGGAGAGCTCGCTTTGGAAGAGACTTTGGACCTGTCGTAAGACAGACTACTAAATGAAATGAAATTGATTTAAGACAAGTAGATAGCTGCAAGGTGCAGAGATAATGGGAGAATTAATTTCACTGGTATTTTTAAAAGTTCGAGGTGTTCTGATTGGAAGTAGGTGGTTTTTCCAAATGTAAAATCTTGTTCACTATGCAAAAGTAGTTAAACTTTTATTTCATAACACAGGAATTCCTTTGTTGATGCAGTTTGCCATGGGCTTGCAATCCACAATTTTTAAATAACCTGATTTAGAATTATTTTAATTTTGCAAAACTTTTAGGATCTATATTTTAGTATAATATTTTATGAAAGATGCATTTTCTTGGAATATTTATTTGCTATTTTGAACTCTCTAAGTTTCTGTTGTTACTGCGGTATAAGTAGCATACATAATATGTACCCACAGTGGAATTAGAAATCCAAAGCCCATATGCAGAACTATTTTCCATGGTTTGTATGAAAATCTTGTTTAGAGCTTCTGAAATACAGTAATTGGGAAATATTAAATTATCAAATGAATGAGAGAGTTCCAAATGTTGGAACAGCTGCTGATAATTTTTTTACAGCTAAGTCTTTTCCAAATGTCAGTTGAATAATAAATCTTATGTTCAAGGGAAGATGTAGATCGTTGATGCCGCAGATGACTGTTAATCATTTCACAGAACTTGCTGAGAACTCTAATTATAACAGTTCTTTTTTTACACCTGTTACAAATTAGACCAACAAAATGCACACACACACACACACACACACTTAAATGTTTTGATATAGAAAACTACATGTTTTAGGGCTCACTGCCCCATCATCAGGGAGTGCAGTTTTACACAACATTCGCTGAACAGCTGTGCTTCCTGACGATGGGCCAGTGAGACCCGAAACATGTAGGAGTTTTGTAAATTACAACATTAAATTGTGTTTAAAATAATTTTCTCCTAACACCACAAAATAATTATGTGTTGTTTGTGTCCAGCGTCTGTTGTCATCACATCTCACTTTGCAAGAAACTCGGCTTTTATTCTGAGTGTATGTGGTATGCTACATTATAACACTGGCTGCTGTTGGTGCTGTGCATGGATGCAGTTTGATCAAAGATTTGAATATGGAAGCTTACTTAAAAAGTCACATGTTCCTTGAAGATTGACAGGGTATTTTAGTCCAAAAGTGTGTGCACTCACTTGTCATTCTTTGTCCTGTCATGACCCAGGAGACCACATTGCGTATCATTACTGCTGTCAAAGTGTTTATTCAACAGTACCTTTCAGTACGTGTAACTACACTGCTGTGCTTACTTTTGAGTGAATTCACAACATTCAAATAGACCTAAACTTTTGTTAAGTAAAATTATTGCCACATTAATAGCCATGATGTACTGGGTCTTTGTTTCCAAGCTAGTTCTGGATTTGTAATTGACACAAAACAGACATTCCTTCTGTTTCTGAGCTAGTTCTGGGTTTGTAATTGACACAAGGCAGGCATTCTCTTAGAAGCCACATCACTTGTACGGTAACCTCAGTGTTACCATTTTGAATCTACTGGTGTGTCTGTCTGGAAATGTTATTTGATGTGCTAGCCATTCCAGTGTCTCCACTTGTGGTGTGTTGAATCCGTTTTGGCTTCTGCCTACCTAGGCAAGGGTGTGGCATGCATTTTTGACATGGCGTACCATACAGGATGGATTCTGCCCTCAAAAATCATGTATATTATAGTGTCTGGCTATTGTGAAAGAAAATTTTTATGTTCCTGTAACTCTAAATTTGACAGTCCAGTTTGCAGAATACTTACTTGTCACAAAATATTGTACGCTTCAGAATGATTGTAAAATGTAATTTTCTCCTAAGATGATATGTTTACACAACATTTGAGAGCTTTATCATAGAGTTCAACAAAAACCCCATAGATGGGCCTATACTGTGATCTTTTTACCTAACATCGGCAAGAGATTTTCTCTTTCCGAAGCATATGTGCTGGCTACGGGCTTACCCAGCCTCCTGTTCCATGGGTAGTGGAGGCTCTTCCTCTGGGCTTAAAGTGGTTGGGTTGTGAAGCAAACCACTTACCTTCATCTGGTGCTAAGGTTAAGAATGAGTGGAGTTATTCACCACTCCCTTATGTGCTTTCATGTCATATGCAGGGTCAACTTTACCTTAATCCTGTTTATCCTATGAACTGTTCAAACTACACAAAGATGGCAGTGATCCACAAGGTATCTTGTTGGAAGCAACTAATGGTTGAGGCTGTAGTAGTTAATAATAATTAATAGTTAGTGGAAAGGGTTTTGTATGTTTTCAAGAGCAACATTATTTTCATCTAGTAGCCAGATGAAGATGGCTGAAGTTGCTTTGTCATCCTTAGTAAACTTGTGTTGAGGTTATGTAATTTGAAGTTTTATTGATGATTTTCATGTTAAACTCCAGATTGTGCTGTGCATTCTTTATATTTTATGTGCCAGTCTTTACTTAAATGTTATTGGTTAATGTAAATGACATAGTTTTATGGTACATGATAATTTTAAAACTATACTTGACATTAAATCTGAATATCATACATTACCTAGTGTGGTAACTGTTTCCAACTTTGTTGTTCTACACCATCATAATATAAAGGTACAGATCAATAAATTCTGAACCTTAAAGTCATGTTCCCAGCAATATTGCAGCCTAGTTTTTAGTGGACTACTCAACTGTTGAAAATGAAGGCAATATATTCCTTAAAAATGGGAAACATGTAACCCAGTGATGCTATGTAACCTCCACAAAGACCAGCATCCGGCTGTTCAGAAGTATGAAAACTGATGTCAGTCATTCCAGCTTGAAAAGTAGAATTGTGTTGTGTTTATTTTTTGTCAAGTTAATTAGATTACCACCTGTAGTTACGTGCAAGCAATTGTGAACAGTTTAGTTACTGCAGTTACAAATTGCACTATTGTATGTATGTATGTATATATGTATACATATAAAACACACACACACACACACACACATGAGTATAGCAGTGGAACACGCTGAAAAAAAAAACACAACACTATTTGTGCCTTTTGAATTTGTAGCTGCACAAATTGTTACAATGCCAGTTGTTATGTATGGTAATTTAATTCAATTTAATTTGTTAGTTTGTTGTCCGGCACTGCTTAATGTTTTTCACTACACTGTGAAGTAATTTTCTTGCCTGTTTTGACATCATTTTAAAATGTGCAAGTTGCTGAATAAATGTTTGTAATCACTTTGAATGTATGGACATTGTTAAATATGTTTGTATCAATGTATGTTATATTAAGAAATATTAGACAATATACAAACATTTGGAGCACTGAGAGAGGAATTTCTGATGTCGGTTGTAATTTCAACACAATGGTGAAACTAGACCACCATACCCGCATTCATACACAACTTGGGATTTGAAGGCTGAAGGGAAGAAAACACTTGAAAGGCCTGGGCATAAATGGGAGTGTACAAATTACGCTGGATTTTGAAGAGAATAAGAGGGAGGGTGTGTACCGTATTCATATGGAGCAAGTTACTGACATGTGAGTTGCTACGATATGATAATGGGTACCTTCAATGGCGGGGAATTTCGTGACTGCGTGAGCGACAGATCTTTGCGAAATAAGAAAACTTGTTTTTGACAAGAGTGACATCTGTCGATAGAATTTCTTCGTTCTGTAGTTATTCGTTTCATGATATAACAAAATCTGTCTGACTTTAAGCGTTTTCATTTCATTTAGTTCGAAAGAGAGTTGAGTAGTGTCACTCTGTACTTTACGTATTATAACCTTACACTAATCCAGTAAAGACCGAACGTATTGCAGACATGTTTCTGGATCCAACATGCGGTATTACGTTAGGTGATGAAGGGAAGGGATCTGGCTTTTGGTCAAAGACGTAGCCGTTCCGGTGCAATAATATAGCTTAGTATTTATTCTACCGTATGAAGTCATTTGTCAAATGTTGCCATCTTAGAAAGTGTGTTTGTGCTAAGATGTCTTGCGTAATACGTTGGCGTGTAAGGACCAAAGGTAGGAGTGGAGTGAAGCGTGTACTGCCGTTCTACCAACGACACTTGGCGTCACGTAAAATTCGTTTTCCCGAAAGGTGCATTAAATTGTTATAGTTTTTTCTACTTACATGTTAGTGATATTGTGTGTGACAAGTGTGCAAGACTGGTGTCATGATGTGGGACGTACGTGTTGTCATACAAAACGCTGTTCCAAGATAATCAACATAGGTTTATAGTGCACAATTCAGTGACTGCCGGGGTCCGCCGCTGCAGTACCTTTGATGTCTGTCAGAAACACGACTTTGGTGAGTACAATGTCTTATCATGATTGCGTCATACAGAAATGCTTTCTTCTTTTTAGAGCATATTACTTTTACGGCAACAGAATTGGCCTGTGCATCCGAAAGGGTGATGTGTCCTGTAAGCGTCTGATTCATCCCGTGACTTTATGCATACCCTAAGTGGAGGTTCGTGGCGTGTACCTGCGTGGAATTTTTCATTGACATAATCCTTCCGGCCGTACAATGGCCGTGGGGTTGACTCAGCCTCTAACAGAAATGAGTACCAGGAATATTTCCTGGGGGTAAAGGCGGCCGGTGCGTGGGGCTAAGAACCTTACCACCTTCGTGTGCCGATTGTCTTTAAATCTGGGAATTTCAACCTCCTGGAACCCTCTGGGCCTGTCCACGCCTGTAATGGGGTTCCTCTGCCTTTACAGTATCGTTAACAAAACACAAATCTACATTATTTTCTTGTATTTAAGCCAATCGAATGCACACACAATAAACCTAATCGTACCGTATATTAACACCCCGATATTTCGGTGCTGTAACACTATCCTCAGGGAGCTCACACCAAGTTCTTTAAAAACAAGCAAAGTTCAGCCTGTAGAGTGACAGTATATATAATTCGTTATACATTAAAATAATATGTATACATTTTATGTTCTTCACATCAGTGAACAAAATTGAACGTAGAATTTACTTAAAATTCTGTTGTTTTAAATTTTGTGTTCAACTGTTTTATACTGATGTGCAGACGATGTTATATATATATATATATA
>Ga0123354_10013292_pt1 | contig 12768 bp, 5 predicted proteins | sample TergutLab28metaG_2_FD_97872 | JGI IMG/M metagenome (GOLD analysis project Ga0123354, IMG submission 97872) | Labiotermes labralis P4 segment gut microbial communities from Petit-Saut dam, French Guiana - Lab288 P4 | ecosystem: Host-associated > Arthropoda: Insects > Digestive system > Gut ...
GACACAATTCCAAAAAGGGACTTCCAGGGATGCTTCCAAGCATGGCAGAAACGCTGGGACCGCTGTATTCGTGCAAAAGGGGAGTACTTTGAAGGTGATGGAGGAATTTAACATCCAAGGTAAACAAACTTCTTTTTACAAGTACTGTCCTGGAACTTTTGGATACACCCTTGTATACTATACTATACTACACTACACATATATACATGCATTTGCAGTACACAGATCCAAAAAGTAGTAAGAATAAAAACAGGATGCAGAATAAATAAAACAATTTACAGTCAGTCAAACAAGTACCATTTAAAATATAATACAAGAGGAACAGAAACAAATGTTTATAGACAGAATCCAATAAATATACAACTGAGCTAATAACATATTGTATACATTTACACTATATGATAAAAAACACCATGCAACATATTTAGTGTTCATCATTCAAGGAGGATTGTGAACATATGTAAAACAAATAACAACTAAATCACAATTATGCACACAATTCTTAAGAATGTGCTAATGGGCTCTCTGTAAGGCTGATGGTAACACAATTATTATACCTGTGTTTTTCAGAACTCATACATGCAAACAAATCCAGCAATCAGTTCCTATTCTTGTAAGTCTCATATTTAAAAAATGTTTTCTTTCACAGACATTACATTACATTCACATTGCATTGATCCATTAGTTCACCCTATGGCTATGGAAATGTAACCCTTTCATATATCACAATTTGTGACTGACAAGCAATCATGTCACAGTAACAAACAGAACACACTCATTAAACAATAAGACAGAATATCAAACATTCATCAAGCAACCTCAACATTACATACAGAATATGACACATACATCATAACACAACCACTACATTTGAGTCACACAGTAATCTAACAATTCAACAATGCAACAAAATAATTTTTCAATCAAAAGACTTCTTAATGATTTAGCATGTTATTACATTTTGCTTTTATCATTTTAAAAAGCAAAAGCACAAGTGTGTCATGTAATAACGTAACACATGGCATAAAGAGAATTGCAGCCCCAATTATAAAATTCGTAATTTCAGGCTTCTGCCATAAAGTAGATGAGAACTGCGCTCTTCTGGGTTATTACACAACATAGTGGCATTTCCTTACTGATGTTTTGGAACAACCTATGGGTCCCATCTTCCATCATGACCCTCGAAGATGGGACCGAAAAGTTGTCCTGAAATGTCGGTAAGCAAATGCCACTACTTGCTGTGTAATAACCCAGAAGAGCATAGTTTTCAATTACAAAGTTGGTCACGATTTGTAAAGACAGCACTGTATATATACAGCAACAAAACAAACTGAAATTTTAGATGTTACACAAATTCAAGTGTTTTATTTCACAAACATAAATAAAACTTTTATTTATTAAACCATCATTTTTACACCACCTAAAAGAAATCTATACATCCCCTTTCCCCTATTCAAACAACTATGCATGAATGCAATGAGCAGACATATGGAAGAGGAGCTTACAACTGTACCACTGTGTGGGAATAATATGTGTCAATTGTCTGGGCTGGGCTTTCCTTTAGAAAACTCTTTCATATGTTTTTCATTATTTGGTATGGTTCTAACTACACTGTGCGCACCAGCTACAGCGAACCTCTGCCTCTAATCTGAATGTAGAGTGAGATTTAAAAGCTTAAAGCCTTCTGTCACTTGGCTTCAAGATACAGGGATGGCTTTTAAAGCCTGATCAGGTTGGTTCCAAGGGTGGAAACACACACTTATTCTTCCTACTCTGGTGCTTAGGGGTTGATTTTTTAAGCAAATCATAATCATTGTGACTTAAAGGTAATCTTTCGGCGACTTTTCGTTAAGGAACTTCTATTCCAGACGGATTATCCCACCGTTTAAGCTTCAAGAATAAGAATTTTCTAAAACGGTTCACATTCTAACAAAAGCCAACAATTTTCATTACACACACTCCACATCAGTCCTGCCCAGTGTCTTGTCTGCACCCTGGGAATACATCCTTTCTTCTGTACAGCAAACTGAGTCCCATGAAGTTAAGCGAAGCCCCTACGGTTTGGGACACTACGAAATCATTTGACTGCCGTGTCAGATCTTTCTGCCACGGCCTGAAAATAAGAAAAGGAATTACACACGTTTAGTAAAGGTCACATCTGCACTTACTCTTTACTTTTCCAAATGTACCCACACCTAACGTCTGCCCCAAAGTGTAATGTCCAATCTTCACAATGGGCTGTTGTGCAGTTTGCTGCAGTCTCTCCGCCATTACTAACATGTGGTCATAATTTCTTCCGTAAATAATATTAGAGGCGCGAAAAATTTCTTACACGAACATATAATTAATGTAATCTACAAACTGAGTCACGTAACAATACTGGTACATTCTGAACTACATTATGCATCACTGACCACAGTTAATCCGTGACGGACAAACACGAAGTACACCGTGAGGAGACACTGCAGGTCCATGGTTACTTGAAATCAGTGCAATTATGCAGTGATATTTGGCGCTAATGTAACAAATTACCTTTTTATTTTCTTCAGGTTCACGGAAACTTATGGCTATCGGCCCGCCTTGGTTAGAAGTCCCTACAAAATTTTAATAAAGCGTTCGACCATAGCGTCTCATGTGCATTTCTCAAACAGACCGAATGTAGGGCGCTTAAAAGCAACATGTTGGAAGGATTTGATTTCTATGAAATATGCTGAAGGAAATTCACGTTTTCTAGGAAATGACTACCCTGAAGATGGAGGCTGTAAGCTCCGCCAACATATTGATAGCTCTACACGATACCATGTCACTGAAGACTTGAATCTTCATGATCACAACTATGGGATCTCAAATCTGGCAAGATGCAAGCAACATACAGTATTTTTTTTTTTTACTTAACCCGAAATTTCTTAAATAGCAGTTTCAAAAATGTAACTCTGACTCTTGAAATCTTTAATAAAACTGTTACCGTCACCAGTATTACTGAGAGCAGACTGAATTCTAAGTGTATTGAAAATGTTGCTCTATATGCCAACTTTGACAAAATGGGTGACATGAGCAGTAATGAAAGTTGTCCTTGTACACCTCATAAGGGCATATGTGGAAGCAATGGTCAAGCTTCATGCAATCTTAACCTTGTCAGGATATGGAGGCAAGGAAAGCAATTGTACCCCAGGCACACACTGAACAAGAAGCTGTTTGGACCACACAACCAGTCCGAACACTTTGAAGAAGAGAAAAGCCTCCTCTACCTGTTGGGAATCCAACTGATTCCTGTCATCCAGCACCCAGCCCAGTCACTATTTGGCATGTTTGCAAAAGTGTGAGAAACAACCCTTTGTTATGTCATGTCTGTCTGTCCACATGCAACAATGCAGCTCCCACTGCATGGATTTTCATATTTGGTATTTGAAGACTTTTCATAAATGTCCAGAAAATTCAAGTCATATTCAGATCTAAGAATGACTGGCACTTTACGTGAAGACCTATGAACATTTATATCTCACTCAATTCTTCTTAGAATGAGAATGTGTCACACAAAAGTTACAGACAAAATAAAACAACCACTTTACGATCACCAAATGTTTTTTCTGTTATATGTACCTTGCCTATCCTGTAATGTCTGTGCTATCCTGGCTCCTATGTAAAATACAGTAAAGGCCATAGAACAGCATGAATATGATGACTACCAGACAGTTCAATGCAAAAGTTTCAATGTGCTACGAAGTTTGAATTCTGAATATGATAAATCTGTTTGCAGACAGTGGTACTGCAAGATGCCATCCCTTCTTCTTCAACACATTCAATGGTGAATGAACAGTCTATCTGAACATACCACAGCAATGGTTGATGCCGGGGGGGGGGGGAATAAATGTACAAAAATTTACTTCAGTCCCCACATTTTCACAATAGAGTAAGGTTAAACTACCCTGAAGACTTGAATCTTCAAGCTGTGTAACTAAGTTGTACTGTACTTCTGATTTAGAAGACAGCACATTCTTTTTGGTCTCACTTAATGTTTTCTTTTTCTTTCTTTAGATGCATATTACTATTTATGTCAGCTGTGTGGGTAGGGTGAAATAATGGGTCCAAAAATGACCCTCTGCCCAGTACTTCACATTTCTTAGGCAAGCTTTTGCCTGCCTGCAATAAAATACAGCTATGCAAACTATGATAGATGTGGGATCTGATGACACATACTGTAGCATGTGTACTGCTATCTAGGAGGAACCTGCTGCCTCCATCACAAGGGTAGAAACATCAGTACGCATCTCCCAGAGAACGGTGTCACAAGCCAGAAGACTTTGTAGTAACTCATGTCAGAAATTCTAATCTCAAAACTCAAGAACTTGTGAAGGGTACGAAGTACATTTATTGCTTTGCATGTCATTAAGGCACATTGGAGACTAGAGGTACAACTCCACCCATCCTTAACCTTGGCAACACCATGATGCAGTACAGCATACCCAGTACCCAAAGAATGGAAAACTGAGCTGACCCTGGAGCCATCTGAATGTTTTGCAGAAGAGAAAAATCTCTTACCCCTGTGGGGAATTGAACTACGATTCTTCGGTCATCCAGCTTGTAGCCGATTCAATTACACAAAGTGCACTTTCCCAGTTGCTTAACTTGTCGTGGAAGGATTGAAAAGTGTTGTGATAAGGCTTATAACATAATATGGATTTTAAAAGCAGATGATATGAATTCAAACTGGATAATGTATTTTATTCTTAATTTATAAATTTTATAAACATGTCTTCTAATGGTGTAAAACACAACTCTCATAAAGGATACAAATACAAACAGTCTACATTTTGTCAGTATTGGCTCTGGCTTTCAAGTGAATAGTTCGAGCTCACTGGTCCCTTGTACACTGCATGACTGTCATGCAATTCATATTGGAAACAATTCCTGTCTGGATGGAATTCTCCATCCTTGACTTTGTCAGGTACAATGAATGGTGAAATAGCTACCAGCAATAACAAGTGAGGAATGCTTAACAACCCAGAGCTGCTTCTGTTTTTGAAATGAATCAATGAGTGTATATTACATAATTATGTTGTTGGCAGTTTCCTTGCTACAAAGATATTCAAGTTCTTAACCATCTCCACATTCCAACACCCCAATTTCCAAAGCATTCATAATGTAAGTACTTTCAATTCAGTAATATTACTGCCTCAAAATCCCAACAATATTCAAAATAAAAATTTTCTTAATATTTTAGGCTACAAATTACAGCATCAATATTTTCCTTCTATTAAACATACTGTTTTTACAAATCATTGCAGAAATTTTTGCACCCTCTATGATTAGGTACAACTGCCACAATGTATGTGCAACACAACATTAGTGGCCAATGCAAGTGGAGCTGATCGACTGCAACCACGCACATCCGACATCAACTGTTACACTCCCTGCAATGCACATTCATGGTGAGACTCTGCACATATTTTCTGAAATCTTACTTCAACTTTTACGGCATATTAAAACCTGAAATATTTCAACTACCAGCACACCTGAAAATGACTTCTGTAATCATGAACACTTCCAATTCGTAATTATTGTTAAATCAGTGGCAAATTTTAAGATTTAATTCATTATATTAATTTTGTGGGTACAAGAAAGAGTCTGAAAATGCTGATGTAATAAAAATTCATGAAAAAGTTGTACAATTGAAACAGATTTCTTCTCAGGTCATGACTTCATCAGACCTCACTTCCCAGTAAAAAAATTTTCAGTCTGAATATTGTTATGAACAGTCCCAGAGAAAACAAAAATGTCAATGCCATGCAGAGTACTGTTAAAATGTGTGACTTTTCAGTCTTCTTTTTCTCTCTCATGAGGGAAAATGGGTTACTTGAATATCTTCTCAACATTCCGGAGCAAGTTCGGTACAGTCTGTGCAACATAACTCAAGCAATTAAAATTTTTTATGTCCAAACCAGAAGTGACAGAACTCCATACCTGGAAACAAAATTCTAATCCCTCATAACCTCCCTGTATTTGTCCATAAGCTGTTTATCTCTACATTCTGTTAACTACAATGATCTATTTTCGTTGTTATACCGTGCATGTTGTCAAGTCACTCAATTATTTTACCAACCACTGCACGTATATAAATTTATAAAACTTACAACTTAAAGCATTAAGAACGCTCCGACATGTTTCGGTCCTAGGACCATCATCAGGGAGCCATATCGTCCTTGCTAAAGTAACACTATTAAGTCATATTAATTTCACTATTCCAGTTGAATTTGTGGCAGCATGCCATGTTTTGTTATGACTTTTAATAGTGTAACTTTAGCAATGACGATATAGCTCCCTGATGATGTTCCTAGATCCGAAACATGTCGGAGCGTTTTTAATATTTTAAGGTGTAAATTTTATAAATTTATATAAGTACAGTGGTTGGTAAAATAATTGAGTGACAATGATCTATATCAGACTTGTATTATGTAGACACAAATATGTCTGCCTAATTACAGGAGAAGACAATGATTTAAAGTACTACCTTCTGAGATAGGGGGCTTACATTCCACTGCAAAACTACAGTGAAGACTGTACTTTGCCTGTACATCCACATTCACTGACACATCAGGTAAAAGATTAATATTCCTGCTCAAGTCATTGTACTGACATAAAATTTTTGCTTGTGCCGCATACACAAAAATACTCATGACTTGCTGTTCAAAGGCATGATTTAAGGTTCCACACTTGAATGTTACTGTAAACGAATACATTTATTTAACATAATACATCAGGTCAAATGTCCATGCAAAGTGTAGTATTCACCTCTAGTTTGTAGTGAAAGTTCATAACATTACCAAATTCATAAACATTAATTCATGTTTCCTTCACATGAGGCATGCAGATTGGTGCCTATGCTTAACACATACCTAACATTACTTACTTACTCCTTGATGCAGAATCCTTCTTGAGAAGCTAACTGTCTCTATCCTGGGCCAGCCCAATCCAGTCCATATACCCACATCCCACCTCCTGGAGATCCAATCTAATGTTATCCACCCATCTACACCTACGTCTCCCAGTGGTCTCTTCCCCTCCAGTTTCCCCCCCAATTAGTAACTGTAATTAATGTAAGATAAAGAAAAATCCCATACAAAAAATACAGTACAGGGAAATTAAAAACTGGAATTACTATACACAAAGCCAGCTTTCACCACCCTTGTTTCAGGCTTAAATAATTTTAAATGCTTCATTTATGTTGCACAGAGTTGAAAAAATGGAATATGGAGATCCAAAAACAGAAATTTTAAAACTCAAGCTGTGTTCAAACAGTTATGCACTTCAAATTCTGACATTCACTTTTACGCACCATACTTGCAAATGTGACCTCATGATGCAGCACGAAACAGAAGTTTCACATTATTAACCTATATGACCCCCCCCCCCACCCCAACAAATTTACAAGTAAGTCTATTAACTGGCCCCCTTGCCCAGCATGTCTCATGTGTACAAAATCACCAGTGCGAAGAAAACTCTCCTGCTGTTCATCACTTTAAGCTAACCAAAATAAATTTATACAGTACCACTAAAATCCACGGTGTTTCATAGGTCGTGGACACTACTGTAACAAGCACTAGTCTTTATTATTCAAGTTCATATAATGGGTCCCATTTTGAATGGTTATGACATTACAAGTGCTTTAAACTTAGAATGAAAGGTAAGAATTATTGGAATGATTACAATCATAATAATAAACACACAACCTGATAAATCTCGTGTTTAAATTTAACTTCATGCAAAAAACTGCCTTCAATTTACACTGACATGTACTTATGCAAAGTTTTAAAAAACGGCACTCTCAGTGTGTTCACCTTGCTGAAAGGTTGTGAACAGTATGCATGTAAAACTACAGATAAGAATGAGATGTGCTGACATCACCTGCCTTTCAATGGCAGAATCAAAGGTTTTCGAAGGCTGTGTAGCATGTAACAGCCGTTTGATGCGCAGTTCACAGGAGCACATTTACAATAATTAAGAAAAAAACCCTCAGCACCATACCATTCAGAACAGGATCCATTTTGATAAAAATATTTTTTGGTACAAAGACCTAGGAAATCATCTCCTACAGCAACATGCAACTCATTAAACACCCTGTAAATGAAAAAGAATATCTTACTGCTCAAAATCTGAGCATGAAAAGAGTTAAGAAGGCAGAGAATATTACATATGAAAGAAACATATGTTATTGCATCATGTTTTATTCTTGTTGGTTTTGCAAAAATTCATTCTGCTTTTGACTGCCACTCTTGACTGGACAATATAATTTGGAAATATTCTGCCATTCCCCTGAATATGAAACTCAAAAGGAAAACAAGTTTGGAAGTGTTCAAAATTCAAATTGTTTGCACATCTATAATATAAAATTGTGCCTTACAGAACACATTTAAGTTACCCTATAATAGTGGAAAGTGGAATGCTCTTACTAGATCAGAAACAGAACTTAAGGGGTACATACATACTCTAGTATTAATATTCTCCTCTCCTAAAATACAAAAATAAAAAAATCAGTACTCTCACGATACCAGAAATACACTGCAGTGTTCAGATGTATGCATCTGAGTCACATACACTTCGCTTCGTTACTAATATAAAACTGTACTAAGTTTATTGAACTTCCACAAGCGCATAGGTTACATAACAGAAAATGGGAAAGATGAATACGAACGATGAATCTAAGACGATGACCAAAATAATATTCTGCCATTTGCCACAAGCTAATGACAAAACTCAACCCTCAGTCATGATAAACGGTTCCCAGACTGACATACAAACTTGTGACTTCCTGAACATGACACATTACTACATAAAGACAGATAGTTATTGTGTGTGTTAAGTATAAATAGTTCATTCATTTGTACTTCTGCGGGCCCTGAGTGTACTGCTAAATTACCACCACTGATTTCAATATTTCGTTGTCAACTGCCAGTTTGCTAATAGCCAACTTTCAATAAAGGAAACAGAGTTTATAATTTACTTGTATGTGCCCATATCGGGATCAGGAGGACCATGATGCAAGGGTAGGCGTTTCATATATGTTGAATATCTTAAGTACCAGTTTCACCAAACCACCCCCAGCACATACTTGTGTGGTCACTGGTAAGTACTTCTTCCTCCCTCAACTATTTTTAGTACCTGGGCCACTAACCTTTTATAAAGCATGAGATCACTATTTCTGGTTTCAGCAGACAAGGGCATGTAAAGTCTGAGATGTAACTGTATTGTAAGTATAAAACTATTTTTGTTAATAATGTTTTGAAGCACACCAGCAATTCATGTACCATTAAGTATGACAGTACATAAAAATGCAAGCATGTGCACATACATGCATACACATAAATATACACACACATACCACATAGTTTGATATTCCACTTACATAGTCCACTACTAGTCTGTTGGTGCCCAGGTGGGCACTCATGATAGTATTTACTGTAGAAACCTTGTGACTCGGGCAGGCGAGGCACACTCATTTATATAGTTACTGTGGAACCCCGAGTAATGTGTATGCATATTATGCTTCAGTATTACTGCCCGGTGAACCTGTACAGTTATCACAGAATCCTCAACAAGTGGTTGCCATTATACATCATCTGCACATCCATGAGAATGATTTCTGTGTAATGGTGTCTCCTACTATCTGGTGGCAGTCTGTGGAACTCCAACATGAGAGTGACATTTGGATCTGACAGACTGACATGACTAAAGTATCATATAAAATTATTTGGTTCATACTCTTTAATTCATTCGTTTGCTCTTCACGAAATATTATGCTATATAAGCTATGCAGCTGTCAAAGCATCATTAAAAAACACAAATAGAACCATTGAAACTTCAATGGACTGGCTGGACATCAGATCCATGGTGCAGTAGGATCTGTAACCATATCTAAACACCATATTCCACGCACTGATTGTAAAGGATTATCATTACCCAAAACACATATTTAAGTACACTGGCATCAGGCATCTAAGTTTCAGGTGGCCTTATCTCGTAATGATGATGAATGTGATGTATGTCACCACCCTCCCAAGAGTTAAAACGTTCCACCCACCAATATTTCAGCCTTAACAGACAACTTAGTAACTACTCTTCATTCTAAGCTCTTTGTTTCTCCCTCTTGCAAGGCAAAATCCACTTCACTAATTGGCACAAATAAATACTGAGCTACAGGTAATTGAGATATCACTTTTTCAGGAGTTTTATGTTTGTAGTGGAACAAATTACTGTACAGTAAAATTTATTACACACCTAGTCCTAAAAAAATCTTGTAACTTTACTTTCAGAGAATATTCATTCTTCCCAGACTTCAGTCTGGAACTTATAACTTGATTTAAAACCCCACAGCTACTAATTCCATTAGAGTTACATTCCATTAATCTCCAAACATAACTAGGATATACTATACTTTCAACAAGTTTACATTACTTCCCTTATAATCTACACATACAGGGAAATATATTTTACTTTCCACTTAAAGTAGAGGCCTTTGTGACTCATAATAGATAACTTACAAAACTTCATATAAACAAACAAATCATGAATAACAAGATCAGTTACAATTATCTTATACATTATTACAGTTCATATAAAAACTGAAGAATACTGAATTCCAACCTCATTGCCAAACTACACCCCAAGTTCAACATAAATTCAAGTGCTGGAGAAGAATTTTCTTAATCTTGTTTACCTATGGTCTGTTTGCAAAACTATTCTACATATTCAGAACATTTTACAATTGTTATGTCTGAAAATTATTATAAAATATTTCCTGGAGTTAAATGGACGATGTAAAGCAACTGACCACAAATGTTGCCACAGAATGGCTCTTCTGCACAGTAATATTGTCTGCCTACAACATCTATTGAATAAATACAATAAATTAACATTACAATACTGCAGTAAAATGCAAATGCCTATTTCTCTGTTAAAGAAAATAAGACTTTTCCTTAATATGGCAATCTATATAATGTGCCCAATAAAAAAACTCAGAAAAGATTATGGAATTTTATGTTTTTTATGTTTTGTTGACCATGCATCCCTGCATAATATTGTAAACACAGCCAACTAGGTGCACAATTTTTTTTAGTGTGTTTATTTTCCTACATGTTTTGGGCGATTATGTGCCCATCATCGGGAGAAACAACTGGATCTATGCAGCACTTGGTACTTGTCACTTGTATGAATGGCTGTCTGGTATGCATACCAGAAATAAACATACTAAGAAAAATTGTGCACCTAGTTGGCTTTATTTACAAGATTATGGACTTATTCTTCTATTTTGTTCATGCTGTGAACAGCACAAACCAAATTTGCAAATACAGTGTAGAAGTATCTGCAATGGGGCCTAGATGCCACACAATAAGTCAATGCATTCTGATGACTGATAATCAGTGTTAATGGAATATGATGTTTCATGCAAAAAACATCTTAAATCAGCTAAACGGGGAAAAAAAAGCAGTGATGTCTGAAGTTGTGGGTGCCTTCAGCCACCACATATGAAAAGTAAAAGCAGTGGCAAAGTAATTTATTGCGTCAAACACAGCATATATATATAGTCAATCAATACACAGCTGGCAACATGTTTCAGTTCCAGTGAACCATCTTCAGGCCAATTTTTAGTACACAAACATGGCACATTCAGTGAGTCCGCACATTATGGGATCCCATGTGCGCACTCACTGAATGCACCATGTCTGTACACTAAAAATTGGCCTGAAGATGGTTCACTAGAACCGAAACATGTTGCCAACTATGTATTAATTGACTATATATGTTGTGTTTGACTGGAATAAATTACTTTATCCTATTGTATAACACAAGGCGATGACTCCTATCAAAACAGCACTGGCACTTGTTACATATTTTTGGTTTAGGAAACACCAGACTCCATTGCTCCATCTTTAAAAGTAGTTCCAATAAATCCCCAAAAGATGGAAGACTGGCCAATTCCAGATAGGATATTAGGCAACAAAGCCTGACTGCAATCTGCAACAAGCTGCAAGCAGTGACCCATAACACAGTTACTGTCCCAGGTAAGTGGGTAACAGCTGGCAAAATAAAGACATCCTTCTGCAAGATTCTCCTAGTACAATAAAAAATACGCTCAGATGGATCCTCATCTATCACATGATCACCTCATCAGATGACCACCACCATTATGTCTGCCATTTAACAAAGCAACCATGAAGCAGGAGTTCCTTCGCAGATGGTCGTAGATCAGAGTTGATGTGCAAGCACTGCAATGCCAGATCCTTAACCACCCAACTCAACATGTCGGGAATTGAAGGTGGGTCTTTACTGGATGCAATCTGTAACATATCACCATCATTACAACAAATAAGATCAAGAAAATATGAGATTCATTGGTGACCAATATGACCAAAGTTAAGAACAGGTACCTCCTCAAAGAGAACACAAATTTTTCTTACACCCAAGATTTTAGATATTTAATTCTTGTAGAAACCACATAACCTCACCAAAGTTACAATGCAGAGGTAATACTATTACACCAAATGTTTCTCACATTTGTGTACTCACGTTCTTAACTTTTTTACCGTTCATTTGTTTTAATTATAAAATTTATGATTTGGGAATTACAGTAAAATGTCGCTGTAACGAACGCCAGTATAACGAAATGTTCAGAATTGCGAAATTATTTTTAGGCCCCTTCCCTTTTCCTTATTTAATGTGTGTTAAAACATTTCATTTTAACGAATTTAGAACTTTCAGTATAACGAATTAAAA